>Ga0335072_10000350_pt1 | contig 95531 bp, 151 predicted proteins | sample Lox_Sample_21_FD_206725 | JGI IMG/M metagenome (GOLD analysis project Ga0335072, IMG submission 206725) | Soil microbial communities from Loxahatchee National Wildlife Refuge, Florida, United States - Lox_Sample_2.1 | ecosystem: Environmental > Terrestrial > Soil > Wetlands | place: USA...
CCGCCTGATTCGTTCGACGGGAAGGTTCAGAGACTATGTACGGAGCTCCTCAAATGAGGATGAAGATATAGTCCGATCTGCATGGAAATATGCAGAACTGAGCAGAAATGTCTCAGTCCATCGTATTACACGATGAGTAACAAAATGACCCCGTGTACACCGTCAGTAACTAGGCGGCCTCAGAGGGTGACCTCTGAGTAAACACCTCGCTGTATCGGTGAATCTCCTTCACGTACACAAGTAGTGATAAGATACCTCTTGTGACAGAGGACAATACCGAGGGAACCCCAGAGCCCGGGGACTCCGTAGAGACTACACGCGAGGCATCTGCTCCATACCAGGATCTCGATGAGGTCCTTCGTACCGTTCACCACGTTCGTGATCTAGCTAGGTACTACGACGTCACCGTTTCCGAGATGACGGCCTTGCTGAAACAACGAGGCATCATCCGGTTCACTCGTCGCAGTCAGGTCGACTGGTCTCACCTCAAGCAGCTCTACGAGGAGCTCCAGTCAATCCCCGCCGTAGCTCGACGACTCGGGACAACCGAGAAGATCACGTATGCGGAGCTAAAAGATCAAGGTATCCAACTGCGATCTCGAGGCCATCTCAAGGGACAGAAAAAGTCCGCTAGCTGGCGAGAGGCCAGTGCCAAGAACTGGGATGATCCAGCTTGGCGAGAAGAACAACGAAGGAAGTGGCTTGAGAAAAGTCAGTCCCGACGAAAGGGACCGGGCGTCTCACCTCTCGAGAAGTTCTTGCACACGGCTCTTCGACAGGCGCGGGTCTCGTTCAACGCGAACGAGGTCGTGCTCGACGGTAGGTACGTGGTCGACGTTTTGCTCACTCAGCGGAACATCGTCATCGAGGTAGACGGAAGCTCTCACTGGCTTCCAGAAGCTCAAAAGAACGACAAGGTCCGCCAAGCTGAACTTGAGCGAGCGGGTTTCATCGTTCGTCGAATCGACCACGTAGACGTCGTCAACAACGCACACGGTTTCGTTGCTGATCTGATGAATGAGTTTGATCTTCAACCCGAAGAGCATCCTCAATCGCGAGTTCGCAGCGACGCCGAGGCCTTTGGTGATCGAATGAACGCCCTTCGCTCCGACCCCGAAAAGAGTCGACGATGGCGGGAGAATCTCACTAAGGCACGTCGAGAACGAGCTGAACGAGAACGGCAGATGAAGATATAGTCCGGTCTGCATGGATCACGTGAAAACATGCAGAGTCAGGCAGAAATGACCTGACCACTCACCCACTCACTGAAAGTCAGTGAAACTCGTGGTGAGGGGTAACAGATCGCTACCGCAACAAGTTTCCCCGCCCGCAGGGTCAGGGCGTCAGCCGGATGGAGAAGGTGTTCACCGGCATCTCCGGTTCCCAGACCGGGGGCCAGAGCGTGCTCGACATCTCGATCGACGAGCTCGTCACCCAGACCAACAACAACGCCGGCTTCGGCACCTGGCCGCTCAACCTGCCGCAGGCGGGCAGCCAGACCGAAGTCAACCTCAACGTCCCGTACCGGTTCTTCGGTCTGACCGAGCAGCTGTCCTGGCTCGCTCAGTTCGCTGGCCAGGGCTTCGAGGACATCTCGGCACTCGCCAACCTCATCCTCCTGCAGGAGATGATGCTCGGCGAGGAATACCAGATGATCGCCGGCACCTCGGTGCCACTGGCCACCCCGGCCGCGCCGACCATCACCCTGCGCACCGCCGGCTCCAACGAGACCGCCTTCACCACCGGCACGCTCACCGTGGAGGTCACGGGCGCGAACTACTGGGGTGAGACCGCGGCCTCCGCGGCCAGCAACAGCGTCACCGTCGGGGCCGGCCAGGTCGTCGACGTCACCATCTCCCCGGTGGCCGGCGCCCTGTTCTACAACCTGTACACCAACAACGCCAGCGCCGGCTACAAGCAGCAGGTCACCAACGTCGGCGGCATCCGCTACACCCTGCAGGGCACCGCGTCGACCACCGGCACCGCGCCGGCCGCCGACACCGGCACCAGCAAGGGCACCCGGATGGAGGGCGTCATCCCGACGCTCACCGGCCTGTCCGCCCAGGGCGGCATCTACCCGGCCGGCTGGCAGGGTGGCTACGTCAACAACGCCGTCGGCTCGACCCTCAACTACAGCACCATCAACACCGTGCTGAAGGCCCTGTGGGCGACCAGCGGCAACAACCCGGGCTCGTTCAAGGCCGACCCGGCGGAGCTCATCTCCTCCGGCGTCGACATCGCGAACCTGTCCGACGACGTCATCGCCCAGGGCTCCGCTACCAACTACCGGTTGTTCATCCAGCAGTCGGAGACCGGCGGCGTCCAGACCGGTGCGGCCGTGGACGAGTTCCGCAACCCGCTCACCCGGTCCATCATGAAGCTGGTCGTGCACCCCTGGTACCAGCAGGGCAACGCCGACCTGCTGACCTACCAGCTGCCGCAGACCTGGACCAACGTCGCCAACGCGTGGGAGATGACCTGCGTCCAGGACTACGTCTCCATCGCCTGGCCAGTCATCGACGCGACCTTCCGCTACTCGATCTTCCTGTACGGTGCCATGGTCGCGCACGCCCCGCAGTACTCCGCCCACCTCGGCGGCCTGCAGTCCAGCAACACCACTCCGTACGCCTGATCGACGACGTGAGGCCCGGTCCCACTTCCCCGGGACCGGGCTCTCATCTCACCTCAGAAAGGAAACATCGTGGCCATCTTCGAAGGTGACGTTGGGGCGCGCCAGTCGACCAGCGTCAAGTCCACCACGGCCGTGGCGGTCTTCCTGCTGTCGCAGACCTCCACGGCTCCCAACAACTCGTGGACGATCCTCACCACCACCCAGAACTACACGGTCATCAACACGGGGGCCAACCCGTGCTGGGTGGGCACGTCCACCTCGGTCACCGCGGCCACCGGCTTCCGGCTCGGTTCCGGCGAGCAGCTGACCGTCAACGGCACCGTGCACAAGCTGGCTGCCTGCGCCAGCGCCGCGGCCCCGACCACGGTCATCGCCGGCCTGGCCACTCAGTCCCCGGTGGTGTGACGTGTCGACCCGGATCAACGTGGTACCCGTCGGCCTGGCGGCGGCCGCGGTCTTCACCCCTCCCGCCGGATCGGGTCGACCGCACGCCGTCATCCACAACTCGGGACCGGGAACCGTCTACCTGGGTCAGGCATCGGTCACGGCCCAGAACGGGCTGCCGTTGAGGGCGAAGGAGCAGATCGAGTTCCCCTTCGCTCTCGACACGATCTACGCCTGCTCGGGTGGGCTCACTCTCAGTGGCACGGTCACGACCACGACCACCGCGGCGGTGACGCACGGCGCGTCCACCGTCGTGGCGGTCACGGCGATCACCGGTTTCGCGGCCGGCCAGACCGTGCAGGTCGGGGCGGGCACGTCGGCCGAGACCCTGACGATCTCGGCGACCAGCACCGCGCCGTCTCTCAAGTTCACCACCAAGCCGGCGTACGACCACGCCTCCGGCGTGACCGTGGCCCAGGTGACCACCGGCGCCGTCGGCACCCTCAAGGTCACCGGCGGTCTCAGCTGACCTGAAGATCGCCGTCGCCCGTGGCTGTCTCAACGTGGTACGAGATATAGTGAGGCCAGGAGCAGAGCCGTCTTCTCCCGGAACCGAGCGAGGTCGAGTGCCAGAAGGACAGGCAGCCACGGGCGTCGAGACGCCGCCACCCGCTCCCCAGCAGACCAGCATCAACCTGATCTGCATCAAGATCATCTGGATGGGAGCCAGCGAGGCGAAACGCAAGGTCGCCTCGATGAACGCCCCGTTCCACGACATCGCGATCTTCCCCGAGCCCGACTATCCCAAGGGCCGCAAGGGACTCACGATCTCGCGGGCCTGGGAGCAGATGCACGGCCCGGACGACGCCGGCCTGCTCATCCTCGACGGGGACGTCGCGATCGACCCGGTCGATCTCAACACCATGGTCCAGCACGTCGCGTCCGACCGCGAGGCCGTCTGGGTCGCTCCCGTGAAGCTCTGGCCCAAGTCCACCCACCTGGCCGCCTGGGTGTGGGGACACCGCAAGGCACCGCCTCCCGGGATGACCCAGCAGGACGACGTCATGCGGTTCTGGCAGCAGGACATCGACGACCCGCGGTGGTGGACTTTTAATTTCACATACATTCCGCGCAGTCTCGTTGTGAAGGCGCAAGAGGCCGGGCTCGAGACCTGGCACTACCCGAACGTGGACAAGAACTTTCACGAGCTGGCCACCGAGCTCAACTACCGCGTCAAGGTCGTCCGCGGTGACTGCCACCCGCGCCATATCAATTTTTAATCTTGGGAGGTCCCGATGAGCAAGCGAGTCAACCTCCCGCCCGGCTGCGACGGCCTCAACATGGAGGACGGCACCCGGTACACGGCGAGTCAGGCCGGGGGCACCGTCACGGTCGCCGACCGCCACGCCCGCGCCGTCACGAAGCTCGCGACCGGCGGCGACGGGGGCCTCGTCGACGGCCGGTTCAAGGGCTTCCTCGGCACGAAGAAGGGGCGCTGGTGCCCGACGTGCATCCGCGTCTGGAACGCCTGGAACACCACCTGCCCCAAGTGCGACGGTGAGACCGTGGAGGACACGCTGTGATCGACATCAACCAGATCGCTCTGTCAACGGCCGCGTCGACTCGGATCACCCCAATTCCCGGTGGCACCGGCAGCGTCACGCTGGTCAACACGGGTACCAACCCGGTCTATATCGGGCTCAGCTCGGCCGTGACCATCACCAACGGCTTCTCCCTGGCCGCCAGCTCCCCGCCGGTCGTCTTCCCCACCTTCGACAGCTCCAAGCCGCAGGTGCTGTGGGCGATCTCGAAGACCGGCGCGTCGAGCATCGGGTTCATCGTCTCCAACGCGCACTGAAAGAGCCCCGCCTCCTCATTGGGGAAGAAGGCGGGGCTCGGTAGGCGACCCGCGAGCGGTCTCGGCGGGACTCAAGCGGGTCGCGTGGTCAAGAGGTCTTGGCGTTGGCCGGCCAGAACGCGTCGATCTCGGTCTCGGGAACGACGTACTCCGACCGCTTGAAGACCCGGCGAGACGCGACGGGCACCCCGTCGACCGTCGCGGTCTGAGCGGTCCCAATCAGGCGCCGCATCTGGTTGAGGGCCAGGGTCTTCTGATTCTTCCAGTACTCCTCGGCCATCAGCGCGTAGCGGTAGGCGTCCCTCAGCTCGGCCGGGACCTCCTGGCTGGTGCCCTTCACCACGTCGGGAAACTGGGCCTTGAGCTGGTTCTGCTCTTCCTCGGCCGTCAGGCCAACCGGAGCCTGCAGGATCAGCGGTTCGTGAGTCTGGGTCATTCGGGATCTCCCTCTTCTCGTTCCTGAGACCACCATACCACCGAGCCGTCAAAAAGTAAACAGAGAGGATCAGTTATGACCGTGTACGCGCGAAGCGACGTCATGAGCGTTTCGCTGTCCCACGAGCACGGGGGGTGTGGAGCCACGCACTCGCGTCCGGTGACCCACGGCGCCCCGGCACAGTCCTGGGGCCTGGACTGCCCCGCCTGCGAGAACCACCTCCGCTCCGACCCTCACTGGAGCATCAACCTCTCCGAGGTCCCGGAGACCCCCGACGAGGAGCGCACTCGCCTCGACCGGGAGAAGAAGGGCCAGACCAACCAGCAGGACCTGCTCGTGGCGGCCATCCTGGCCATCGCTCAGTCCCAGCAGGAGCTTCCGGACAACCTGGCCAAGGCCATCGCCGCCCTGAGCGAGGCCCGTGAGGCCCAGGAACCGGTCGTCACGCACGCCGAGTCAGCGAGCGACACCGCTCCCGACTCGGCCAACGAGCCCGATCCCGAGCCAGACCTCAACAAGCTGAAGGTCCCGGAACTGCGAGACCTGGCCGCGTCCCGGAACCTGGACACCGGCGGCACCCGAGCCGACCTGCTCGAGCGCCTACAGGCCGGCGACACCGAGGACTGATCCTTGAGTCGGCGCGGCATCTGCGGGCGCTGCGGCACCGTCCGCCGCGGCACGCGAGCCGCGCCGACTCAACCGATCACGAGTTGCCTCGACTGCGCCACCCCGCTCTGTCTCAAGCACGCCATCTGGCAGACCGACCGCGTCGGGTACATCTGCCGCAAGTGTCTTCAGTCTCAGGAAGGTCGGTGACGAGGTGGTGATGCCCGCGACGCTTCCCGTGGGGCCGCTGACGCCGTACGTCACGCCCGACATCCTCATGAACGCTCCCACCGGTATCTCGTGGTCCACGATCCCTCCCGGCCGGAACGTCACGGACGAGCAGCGGTACGCCGAGGCCCTCAACATCTGCATGCGCGCGACCGGCATGGCCGACTCGTACTGCAACCAGCCACTGCGCGCCACCCTCGACACCGAGTACCAGTCGGGCCCGGACTTCCGCATCACGTACCAGCAGGCCACGGGCAACACGCGGGTCATCCTGCAGCGTTGGCCGGTCCTGGCCATCACCGGGGTCGCGGTCAGCCCCAACACGTTCCCTCGCAGCTGGACCACGGTGCCCAGCGGGTACTACGACGTGGAGCACCCCGTCATCGGCCTCTACGGCACCTCGGCCCCGTCCGCCGCCGGTGAGGGTGGTCAGTCCATCCTGATCGGTCCCGGGTTCGTCAACTGGGGCCTCGGTCGCAACGGCTTCTGGGTCAAGACCACGTACGTCAACGGCTGGCCGCACACCTCCCTGACCGCGGCCGCAAACGCCGGCGACACCACGCTGCAGGTCGACGACTGCACCGGCTGGGCCACGGTCTCCGAGTCCCTGGGCAGCACCGGGGTCACCGGCGTCATCTACGACTCGGGAAGCCAGGAGACCGCTCAGGCCATCTCCACCAGCGCCGTGGCCGGTCCCGGGGTCGTCACCCTGGCCAACCCCCTCACCTTCGACCACGACCAGGGAGTCCTGTTCACCAGCCTTCCGGAGTCGGTCATGTGGGGCGTCATCCTCTTCGGGGCCAGCCAGGCCCTCACCCGCGGCGCCACGGCCACCACCGTGCAGCAGATCCCGGGAGGCGGCGGCTCCTCCGGGACGGGGCCGGCCAAGGCGAGCTCCCTGGCCGACCAGGCCCAGGGCTACCTCGCCCCTTTCCGGCGGGTGATCTGATGCCGATCGTCACCGCGCAGGTCTACATCAACAACCTGCTCAACGGCCTCGTCTGGCCTCCCGCGATGACGAACGTGCCGGCACTCGAGTCCCAGATCACCCCGCTCGACCCGCAGGTCGAGGCCCAGGTCCCGCAGGCCTACGTCTGGCCCACCCGGGGCAAGGAATCACGGGACCCGAAGAAGGGCGGCACCGTTCCGCGAGCCGCGTCCTTCGGGGCCCCGTCCGGTCTCAAGTCCGAGGTGCACAACCTCGGGGTCTGGCTCGTCTGGTTCGGGGCCGACACGGACCAAGACGCCGACAACCTCTTCCCGGGCATGGTCGACTGGGTCATGGTCCAGCTCCGGTCCACCGAGGACCCGACCCCGATCCAGACCGACCCGTGGTCCGGCATCCAGAGCTACCTTCTCGACATCGGGGAGGACATGGACTACGAGATCACTCTTCGAAGCCTGCTCGAGCAGCGGTACGACCGCTACGACGCGCTGATCACGTTGACGGTCAGCGAGGTCTTTCCCGCCTAGTAAAGGAGCCGTGTGGCCGACACCTACGCCTACCTCGGAGAGGACGTACGAGCCTACCTCTCGTACGCCGACACCGAGACCGATCTCACGCTGGTCGCGGAACCCGGGAAGTCGTACGGCATCCGCGCCATCGAGGGCCACGCGATCCCGCCGAATGACGGGCGCTGGGCCGAGGACCCCGACCCGGTCACCGAGGTCGACGTTCCTTCTCCGCGGCGAGGCCGCTCCAGCCAGGCCGCTGAACCGACCGCTACCGACGACCCCTCCACCGAAACGGGAGCTGAGGAATGAGCAACATTCCCACCACGGTCGCGCCCTCCGTCAAGTCCTGGCTCGGAATCGCCCGGGAGCTCACGGTCGGCACGCCGGTCCTGCCAGTCGTCACGATCCCCCTGGACAAGGGCTCCTATGAGCCCGAGGACACCCCAATGTTCCTCCCGGATGAAGCCATCCGGGGCGCCATGGCGCTGCTGTATGGGGAGATCCTCGGTGTTGAGGATGCCACGTTCTCGTACGGTGGCCCGGTCTTCGGGGACGTGTACGGGTTCTTCCTCGACAACGTCTTCGGCGACCTGTCCAGCGTCGGCACCAACACGGCCGGCGGCAGCTCCACCACGCACGCCGCCCTGGCCGCGGGAGTCACGACCCTCAGTGCCGCGTCCGGCACCGGTTTCGCCATCGGTCAGAACGTTCAGATCGGCACCGGCACCACCGCCGAGATCATCAAGCTGACCGCCGTCACCGGCACGTCCCTGACCTTCACCAACAACCCGCTACGCTTCGCGCACAGCTCGGCGGCGACGCTGCACACGGTCATCGGTCCCTACACCCACACGTTCGCCGCGCTGAACTCGGGAAGCGGTCAGCCGCCCACGCACACGGTCACCGACTACACGGGTCTTACCCCGACCGTCGGGGCCCGAGCCTACCCGTCGACCTGCATCGCTCAGATCGACTTCACCGGCAACGCCGAGCAGCTGTTCACGGCCAAGGTCTCCGGTAACTCGTGGGTGAGCGCCCCGTCCGCGTCGGCTCCTACCCTGTCCACCAACTTCGTGGTCCCGCTCCCCAACTGGCGAGCCTCGGTCAAGGTCGGCGGGGTTCAGATTTACAACGTGGGTGACTGGACCGTCAGCATCAAGCGTCAGCTGCAGGTCTACTTCACCAACCAGGGCTTCCAGAACCCGTTCATCATCGCGCGCGGCCCCCTGGACGCCACCGGCACCCTGAACTACACGGTCGCCGAGGACGAGACTCCGCTCACCCAGATGCTGAGCAACACGCAGCCCATCCTACAGTTCATCGTCAATAACGGGCTCTCCACCACCAACCAGATCCAGTACACCTTCAACATCCAGAAGGCCGCGTTCATCAAGTCCAAGATCAGCCGGTCCGCGGTCCTGGTCGGCTACGAGGACGACTGGCAGGCCATCGCCAACACCACCAACGTGGGTGGCTCCGGCGGCCTGAGCCCGATTCAGATGGTCGTCGTCAACAACTACGCCCCGTACTAGACCGTCACTCCTACCTCATCGTCGCTCATCAGAGAGGTCGCTATGCGAATTGAGCTTCCCAGTGGCAACTGGGTCGAGATCCGAGAGGCCCTGAAGGCCAAGGACAAGTTCGCCGTTCAGAACGCCGTGAAGTTCACCATGACCGACGGCAAGCAGCAGGAGTTCAGCGCCGGCATCCAGAACGAGATGCGCGCCGCCTTGCTCGGTCAGGTCATCACGGCCTGGTCCTTCGAGGGGATCCCGATTCCCTCCACCGGTCTCGCCCCGGCCGCTGTCGTCCTCGGAGAGACCCTGGACATCGACGACTACAACGAGCTGGAAAAGCAGACCGACGACCTCTTCGAGAAGGTACGCCTGGCCGGGGGGCGGTCCCCAAACTAGAAAAAGCGCACCACCGTCTCGTCGCGATCTTTCTCAGCCAGGGCTGGTCTCACAACCTCCCGTACCCGGACGACCTACCTCCGGACATGATGACGAAGCGGTGGTTCGCGAAGAACTACGGGTGGGACCCCGATCAGGTCGACCGTCTCGGGATTGAGTACCTCACCTGGCTTCCCGTGATCGAGGATGCCGTGATGGTGGCGCAGGATCGGTTGCAGAAGCAGGAGGCTCGTCACCAACGGCCTCAGTCCCGTCACTGACGAGGAGGCGACGTGAGCGGTATCGAGCTAACCGGTTTTCCCGAGATGCTGAGGGCGCTCGATTCTCTCATCGCTCGGGCCGGTACCGAGACCCCTCGAAAAGCCGCCGAAGAGATGGGCCGTGTCGCCGGTGACGAGATCCAGCGTCAACTGGCACTGTCATCCCACCCACCTCGTACCAAGACCCCGTCGGCTCCCGGAGAGCCGCCGTCGATGATCACCGGGGCGCTGCGTGCCTCGGTCAACCAGACGCAGAGCTTCGGGGAGCTCGGGCACTGGGAGGTACACCGGGCACCTACCACGGTGTACGCCCGCATTCAGGAACTCGGTGGCTGGACCGGGGCCGGTCACCAGACCTACCTGCCGCCTCGTCCCTACGTCCGACCGGCTCTCGACATCGCGCGCGACAAGATCCAAGATGCCGCGATCGACGTCTTCCGTGACCTGGTGGAAGGAGCCTGATGGCCGGCAACGAGCTGCCCCCGGTTATCGCGCAGCTGATCGCCGACACCGCGGACTTCATCGAGAAGTTCACCGAGGCCCGCGACCTCGCCGAGGAACTCGCGCCGGCCATCGAGCTCGCGTCGGACGCGGTCAAGCAGCTCAGCGACGCGTCTCTCGACGCGGCCATCGCTCTCGACGAGGTCTCAACGCGGTTCAACGACGTTCGTGACGCGGCCGTAGAGGCCGGGGCCGCGCTGGAGTTGAACCGCGACGCCCTGGTCGAGGTCGCGATCTCTGCCGATGAGGTCCGTGATCGAGTCCTTGAGGCGACGATCGGCTTCGATGACCTCGCGGTCTCGAGTCGCGCGGCCGCCGAAGAGATGCAGAAGGTCCGAGATGACTCGGTCGAGGCCGCGACGTCGATGGGTCACCTGAGAGACGACGCGGCTGAGGCCAGTGGGGCCCTGGACGCCCTGGCCGTCTCGGAGGACGCGGCCGGAGACGAGGCCAAGAAGTCCGCGATCGACGTATCGGCCCTGAGCGCCGCGATCAAGAGCAGCGGCGGTGCCGCGAGCACGGCCGCCGGTTTCATCGAAAAATGGGGCCTGATCATAACGGCCGCGTCCGGTCCCGCGGCCGGCCTGCTCCTGGCCGCGATCCCCCTGGCGTTCCTCGGTATCGGTATCGCAGCCGAGAAGTCGAACTCGCAGGTCACCGCCGCCTTCGGCAAGATGAAAAACACGATCACGTCGACCTTCAAAGAGGCCTTCGCCCCGATCGTGCCGTACCTGGTTCAGGCCATGGGCATGATCGGTGACACGGTCAAGGGCCTCGAACCGATCTTCCATTCCATCGCTCAATCTCTCGGTCCGATCATCACGACGATCGCCGGCGGCCTCGACGCCATGGCGCAGAACATCCTACCCGCGTTCGCGACCGTGATGTCCAACGTGCTTCCCGTTGTCAAGGCCCTGATGAACGGCCTCGATGAGCTGTCGGCCGGGCTCGGTCAGTTCTTTGCGAGCCTGAACATCGGTGAGGCCGCTCAGGGACTGAGCGCGCTGCTCGGTGGGGTCGCCCAGCTTCTTCCCGTACTCGGCAAGCTGCTTAACGCTCTCATGCCGGTCGGCAACATCATCCTGCGCACCTTGGTCCCGGCCATCGTGGAGTTCGCGAACATGGTCGCGGGCGCGTTCATCCCGGTCGTTCACCAGATCACGCCGGTCATGACCGAGATCGCGGACGTCGTCGTGGAGGTCATTCAGACCTTCGGTGAGCTGCTCAAGGCCGCGATGCCGCTGATCCCGGGCATCCTGCAGGTCATCGGTGCCGTCGCTCAACTCGACACCGTTTTCGAGGCCCTCGAACCTCTTTTCAACACGGTCGTCAAGGCCCTGATGCCGATCATCAGCATCATCGCTCAGATCGCGAACGTCATCGTCGGTGACCTGAACGGGGCGCTGCTGGCGGCCGCGAAGGACGTTCAGCCGCTGATCCCGTTCTTCGGCAAGGCCCTTCAGGGAGCCCTGCAGGCGGTTCTCGACGTCGTCAAGGCCCTGTCCCCCATCTTCATGGGGATCTTCAACTGGATGGCCAGTCACGTCCAGGTCGTCGACGCGTTCGCGGTCGCGATCGTTTCCATCTGGGCGGCCATGAAGGCGTGGGCCATCATCATGGCGATCTGCGAAGGAGCCGCCGCGGCGCTCTCGGTCGCGATGGGCATCCTGGACGCGGTCATGGACGCCAACCCCATCATGCTGATCATTCTCGCCGTGATCGCTCTCGTCGCCGCGTTCATCTACCTGTGGCAGAACAGCGCCGCCTTCCGCAACTTCTGGGAGGGCCTGTGGAAGGGAATCAAGGACGCGGCCACCGCGGTCGTGAACTGGTTCAAGGGACCGTTCGTCAACTTCTTCAAGGACGCCTGGAAGGACATCGTCGACGGGGCCAAGGCCTTCGTCAACTTCTTCAAGGACCTACCGCAAAACATCGGCAACGCGTTCAAGGCCCTTGGCAACCTCATCGCGAGCGGGGCCTCGGCTGCCTGGCACGGCCTCACGACCGGTCTCTCCGATGCCGGGAAAGCGATCCTTGACTTCTTCAAGAACCTGCCTCACGACATCGGGTTCGCGATCGGGTTCCTGCTCGGTCTCGGTGTCAAGATCATGCAGGGACTGATCAACGGCATCAAGAGCGGCGCGACCGCCGTCATCAACTTCTTCAAGGCCCTGCCCGGTGAGATCAAGAGCTTCTTCACGAGTGCCGGTAACTGGCTGCTGCACACCGGTGAGACCATTCTCAAGGGACTGTGGAGCGGCATCACCACGGCGGCCAAGGACGTCTGGAACTTTTTCAAGAACCTCCCTCAGAACATCTGGAACTTCCTCGTCAACGCTCAAAACTGGCTCGACACGACGGGACACGACATCCTCAAGGGGTTGTGGAACGGCATCGTCGCTGGAGCTGAAGACGTCTGGAACTTCTTCAAGAACCTGCCGCAAAACATCTGGAAGTTCCTGGTCAACGCCCAGAACTGGCTCGACACCACCGGTCACGACATCTTGAAAGGCCTCTGGAACGGCATCGTCAACGGGGCCGAGGCGGTCTGGAACTGGTTGAAGGGGCTTCCCGACGACATCCTCGGGTTCCTCAAGGACGCTGGTAACTGGCTCGTTCAGGTCGGCAAGGACATCATCAGCGGCCTGCTTCACGGTATCTCCGCCGCGGTCTCCGGCATCGGCAGCTTCATCAGCAAGATCGGTTCCGGCATCGTCAGCGGCTTCAAGGCAGCTCTCGGCATCGGGTCCCCGTCCAAGGTGATGGCCCAAGAGGTCGGCCAGTACATCACGCACGGCATCGCTCAGGGCATGCTACAGGGTGTCTCGTCCGTTCACAGCGCCATCAGCAGCATCGGCAACACGATCTCTCGCGGCAACTACGGCAGCCTGACCGGTACGAGCTCCTTCGGCTTGACCGCCTTGCCCGGAGGAAGCAGCGCGCAGTCTCAGCCCCTGCAGATCACGATCCAGATGAACACGAGCGACGTGCAGAAGTGGCTGCAGACCGGCACGCTGCGCTACAACCTGCGCAATCCCACCAACGGCCTCACTCTGTTCGGACGGGGGTCCTCGTGAGCGTCACGTTCATCAACGGCTGGTTCGGTGGCTGGGCGGTAGCCGACGGCTACGTCACCACCGCTCCGGCCAACCACTCGGTCGACATCCCGGTCAGTGGGGTCACCAGCGGTCACTGGCTGATCGCCGCCGTGGGGTGGCACACCGTGCCGCAGATCGAGACCACGATCACCGTTGGCGACGACGCGGCCAATTACTGGGTCCCGATCGCGACCTCGTACACCGACGGCTCTAGCCTGGCCCTCAACCCGAACTGGGCGTTCAGTAGCGGCAGCTCTAGCTGGACCGTGGCGGATGGCACGCTCACTAGCGCCACGAACATCATGTACGGCTCACACGCGAAGTCGTTGAAGATCACTCCAGCCGGCAACGCGGCCATCGGGTTCGTCAACTTCAGTGGCGGGTACGTCGCGGTGACCGGCGGCAACCTGTACACGGTCACCTTCTGGATGTTCTCACCGACCGGGTACCAGAGCGTTCAGGTCGGTATCGCACAAGAAAACTCGTCCCACACGTACTTTGGGTCACTGCTGGGATCCTACTCGTTCGTGCCTCCCAACACGTGGACCCCCGTCACGTACACGGTCGCCGTGTCGAGCACGTGTGCGTATGCCTCTCCTCAAGTGCTGATGCGCAACGGTCCTCAGCCGTGGGACATCATGTACGTGGGACAGGCGACCTTGTCTCCCGGTGGTGGTTTCTCGTCGGAAGCGCGAGTCGCGATCTGGGCCGCTCCCAACGTCTCACCACCTACCAACGTCGCCATCTCACCGCTCGGCCAGGTCACCGGCTTGAACGCTCGTATCATGGAGTTCTCGGGATTCCCGACCTGGTTGGACACGGACGCCATCTCGACGACGTTCGTCAACAACTCGTCAACCGCCAAGCTGTCGCTGACTCCCACTCAGAGCGACTTCATTCTTACCGCGGCCGTCGACAACAACGTCTCATACCCGATCAGCCGTCTTGCCACGGGCTGGTCCGCCACCACGAAGTGGTCGTCGTTCACCAACGGCACCGACACCGTCGGTGACACGTACCTCCTGGCGTCGTGGACGACCTCCGGATCACCCACGTCCGTCACGTTCTACGCCACTAACCCGATCAACACCAACCCGTTGTTCGTGTCCAACACGACGGGCTGGCAGGCAGTCAACTCCACCATCGCGTTGTCGAGCACGCCGGTATACAGCACCGCGACCACGCACAACATGAAGATCACTCCCAACGGGACGAGCTCGGTCGTCGGCGCGTCGATCACCAACGCGACCGCTCCCGCCGTGACGCCGGGGCTGACCTACTTCGCCGAGGCGTATCTGCACGCCCCGTTCGCGAGCGGCAACGTCTCCGCGACGGTCACCATGACCTGGCAGACGTCCGGGCACGCCGCCATCTCGAGCCTCACCAGCGCTATCAGCACCGTCGTCGGTGCCACCAGTGCGACGTGGTACAACGCGGTCGTTCAGGGGCAGGCACCGGCGACCGCCGCGTTCGCGACGATGACGATCAACCTTCGTGGTCATCTCGCGGCCACGCGCATCGTCAACGTCGGCAGGGCCAGCCTGAACAAGGCCAGCAACGCCAACGTCGGCATCGGGGCCGCGATGGTTGGGTTCCAGCTCACACCGACCATCCCGTCTCAGCCCAACAGCACCTGGCCGGACGTTCACTTCGAGGTCGCCTTCGGCCAGGCCTCCGGTACCGCCCCGGACCAGCTCGTGTGGACGGACATCTCCGACCGGCTCTTGTCGTGGTCTCTCGACCGCGGTCGCCAGTACGAGCTTAACTCCCTGGAGTCGGCTCAGCTCACCATGGCACTGCGCAACGACGACGGCAAGCTCACTCCGGGAAGCTCGGCCGCCGGTGCCTACCAGGTGGAGGTGTACTCCCCGGCGCGCATCACCGCCCGCTGGCAGGGAAAGATCTACGGGATCTACCGGGGCTACATCGAGCGCTGGCCCCAGTCCTGGGAAGACATCCACTTCGGCATCGTTCCCGCGATCGGCGTGGACGCGTGGGCCATGTTCGTGACCACGCTTCGGTCCATCCTGCAGAACGAGATCCTGCTCGACAACCCGTTCGGGTACTGGCCGTGCGGGGACGCCAAGGGACAGACCACGGCCATCAACCTCGGCACGTTCCCCGGCAACGGTCAGTTCTCCCTGGCCTCCACGAAGTCCCTTATCGGCACCACGACCTCGGCGTCCGCGACGTTCGGGGCCGACACGATGCCGCTCGTGGGAGACGCGGGAACGTGCTGGAACATGAACGGCCTCACCTCGAGCCAGGCCAACCTCGGCTACAGCCTGCAGTACACCGGTCCCTACTTGCCGCCCCTGACCTTGAACCCCACCATCACCTGGCGTGCCTTCCCCATCTACACGGGACCGGCACCGGTTCCAGGCAACCGACTCGCCATCATGACCCTAAACGGGCAGAACAACAACCCGGTCATCTCGGTGTGGATGGACTCGGGAACCGGCATCCACGTCACCACCTGGAACGCGACCACCGGGGCGCAGACCGACCACACCCCCAGCAGCTCGTTCGGCTACAGCTTCAACACGATCTACTTCTTGCTTCTCACTCCCACCACGTTCACGCTCTACATCGGCGGCACGGACACGTTGACGGGCACGGAAAACTTCCAGGTCAACGTGTCCTCACTGACGATGAACGGCCGACGAGACAACCTCAACCACGGCCAGTTCGGCAACATCTCCATCTCTCACGTCGCGTACTTCCCGCGCCCCCTGGACTACTCCCGGTTCGTCACCTACTCGTTCAGCGCGACCAACGGGATGGCCGGTGACTTCGGGGACTGGCGCGTCAGCCGGCTCTTGTCCTACATCGGCTGGTCACAGGCCGCCCGGATCTTCGGTGACGGAAGCGACCAACAGATGGCCGGTGCCACGGACATCGCCGGAAACGACGTGGCCACCGCGATCAACAACATCGCGCAGACCGAGCAGGCGCTGAACTACGTCGACCGTAACGGCTACATCGTCTATCGAACTCGTCAACACGCCCTCGATCGGTCCTCTCAGGCCACGTTTGGGCAGAACGTGACCGGCGGTGAGATCCCCTATCTCATCAGTCTTCAGCTCGACTACGACCCTCAGTACATCAGCAACGACATCCAGATGACGCACCAGGGAACCCCGCCGTTCAGCGCGACCGGAGAGGCGCAGAGCGCGAGCACCTCGGTGTCGATCACTCTCACCAACCAGTCGTCGGTTAACCAGTACAGTGACCGTAGCCTGCAGCTCACGTCCTACTTCAGCGACGTGAGCCAGTCGATCAACCTCACGAACTGGCTGATCAACCAGTACAGCTACCCTCACATGCGAGTCGCTCAGGTCGAGGTCACTCCAGCCTCAAATCCGACCTTGTTCGCCAAGCTGCTGAGCCTGGACATCGGTGATTTCGTCACGCTGAAAATGACCCCCATCGGGGCGAATAACACGATCAAGCTGCCAGTTATGATCATCGGCATGCACCACGACGTGGAGTGGAAGGCGGGTAAGTGGGTGATGCGATTCGACATCATGCCCCAACAGATCGCCGCTCTGCAGAGCGTCACCCTGAAACTGAACGACGCCGTCCTCGGCAAGCTCGACTCCGGCAACGTGATTGGCTGGTAGACCATGGCCTCGGTTCCCACCCCCCACCAGTTCGTCGTCGGCGAGGACGCCACCGCGACCAATATCAACACGTACTACTCGGGGATCTCGTTCCTGCAGAACCCACCCGCGTTCAAGCTCATCACGACGTCGACCGTCACCATCCCGAACAACACGTTCACCGCGGTCACGTGGAACGACCCGGTCCTGGATAGCTACGGGGGCTGGAACAGCGGCGCCCCGACCCGGTACACGGCGCAGGTCGCGGGCTACTACTTCCTCGCGGGCAACACCGGATGGGCCCCGGCAGTCGACAACGGTCACACCTGTGTTTCCGTTATCGGGGTCAACGGCACCCAGTTCACGGAGACCGACTACCTGAACAACACGCCGAACAACACCGGCTTCACCGGTGGTGGCATGTTCGGTAGCACGATCATCTTTCTCAACGTCAACGACTACGTCGAGTACATCACTCTTCAGGACACCGGCGCCAGCCGGACCATCAGCCAGGGGCAGATGATCGGGTTCTGGCTGCATATCTAAGAAAAGAGACAACATGACGACTTATGCTCAGTTCTCACAGAACACCCCCTCTTTCGTTGCCGTGCAGTGGTTGAACGGCACCGACGGCGGACAGGACTTCGACACGTTCATCGCCAACTTCACGGGAAACGTGACCTTCTCAGTCAACGAGGACGGGTCAGTTCACTACGTTCAGGCAGGTGGTACGGGAGACATCCCGCTCGGAACGTGGCTCATCCACGGCCCGTACTGGGGTGAGCTGCCGGAGACCCTGTCGTTCAATGACTTCGGCAACCTCTGGCTCGACAACGACGACTTCACCGCTCAGTTCACAGCTCTGTAGTTCCACGAAAGGGGACCCCGCGATATGGACGCGATCTGGGCATCGGTTATCAGCGTCGTTGGTGTCGTTCTGCTCTCGCCTCTCGGTCTGTTTCTCGCGGGCCGGCTCGTCCCCGTTTCACGCGTCACGGATGCCGAGAAAACGGCAGCCACCTGGAAAGAGTCATACGATACGCTCAAGACGGCGTTCGACAAGCAGACCGAGCTCCTGACTCGCCAGCAGCAGACCGCCGAGATCACCGACAAGGTGATGTCGGCCGTGAACCAAAGAATCGACCGACTCGAGACGAATCGCGGGGTGGTCCCGTGAGGAAAAAGCGGTGCGATATGACTGGTCAAGAAGCGGCCGAGGACGCGCTCGCTGAAGCTCAGCAGGCCCACGATCTGCTCGACCAGGCCGAACGAGAGATGCGACCGGTCCTGGACCGGATCGACAAGGCCGTGAAGGAAAACGCCATCTTCGCCAAGTTCATGGAGACACTGAGATGACCGCACTGATCGATGACGCTCTCATCCTCCTGGGTCTCCTGTGCTCCTTGTTCGTCGTCGTGAGGTACTCGACCCAAGGCTGGTACAAGAACCCGATCGGGCCGATCATCATGATCGCGTTCGTGATCATGACATTTCTCTACGGTAAATCGGCCCTGTCTATCTTCACCGGTCACGAGCCCATGACCGGCGTGGTCTATACGGTGACCAACGCGGTGTGTGCCGCCCTCTCCGTCTACGGCGCGGTCGTCGTCGACCGCCTGGTGCGGATTCGGTCCCGGCAACGGCGTCTGGACCGGGACCGAAAGAGAGTCGACGAGCGCCTCAGCTTCCTGTCAAGCACCTCGTCCACGTCCCCGACCGATGAGTAGCCACGAGCACGTCCCACACCCGCGGGACTTCCTGCCGGCGGAACGAGCCGCCTGGGCGTGGGTCAACCGCTCCCTGACGACCACGCTCGGGTCCAACGTGGTCTTCCTGCTGTGCTTCATCGTGCCGCTCCTGGCCGTACCGGCCAGTGAGAGCGTCAAGCTCATCGTGGGAATCGTGTTCAGCAACTGGTTCCAGGCGTGGGCGCTTCCCGTGCTACAGAAGGGTCAGGCCGCCGGCGACCTCAAGCGGGACGCGAAGATGGACGCCGACCACCGGGCCCTCACCTACCTAGCGCAGCAGGTAGATGAGATCAACAAAAAACTCGGCGCTCTTCAGGTCCACAGTGGACCCAACGAGGTACGCTGAGACCGAGACGTATTCCCGTACCAGGAGGTCCCGTGTACCAGGGAACCACCCCCACCAAGTTCGGTCGCTACGCGGTCGCCGAACCGCTGCGCTTCGACCTCTTTCACCACCACGACCCGGCCACCGAGCTCAAGACCGTCGACCACGAGCCCCCCGTCCCGGTCCTCGACCAGGAGGACCTCATCGCGCAGGGCATCGACACCAGCGCCCTGATCCCCGGTGCTCAGAAGGTCGACGCGCTCGGATCCTGTACCTGCAACGCGGGCACCGTGCACCTGGCCGAGCGCCTGCACGCCGTCAAACCCGACACCGTGGCCGCGCTCAACGGGATCCAGCTCGGCCAGGACGCGGTCAACAACGAGAAGTTCGCGATCTCGCTGTACCACGAGGTCACCGACCAGACCGGGGACCCGAGCCAGGAGTGGCCGCCCACCGACTGCGGCTCGACCGGCCTGTACGTGATGACTGAGCTGGTGAAGCTCGGTCTGGCCACGTCCTACAAGACCGCGGCCAACGTCACCGACGCGCTCTCCCTCCTGCAGGACGGCACGGTCATCATCGGCACCCCGTTCTTCAACGCGTGGATGGAACCCGGCCCGGACGCGTTCCTCGACGGGAACGGCAAGACGAGCGACCTGCAGCGCGCCATCGACTCGGGGGTCGCCGGCGGCCACGAAACCTGCCTCACCGCGATCGAGAGCATCTCCTACAGTGGCTCTACCGTCGACCTCGAGCACACGATTCTGCGGGTGCGAAACTCCTGGTCGAGCTCGTGGGGCGACAACGGGTCGTTCCGGCTGCACGCGTCGACCCTGCACTACCTCGCCTCGTACGTCGACTTCAAGCAAGCAGTCATCTGAGGAGGTTCTCGTGTGGACTCGATTGAAGGCGCTCTTGGCCTATGAGCCGGCCGCGCTGGCCTGGGCGGTGAACGGTGGCCTGGCAGCCGCGCTCGTGTTCTTGTTCCACCTCGACGGGACCCAGGCCGCCGCGGTCACCACCATCACGACCGCCCTGGCCGCCGCGTTCACCGCGGTCAAGGCCCGACCGGTCGCCGTGTCGGTCCTAGTTGGCTCGGCCGCGACGATCGCGACCGCCTGCGCCGCGTTCGGCCTGAACCTCACCCCGCAGGTGATCGCCACCGGCGTCGCGGTACTTTCGGCTGTCCTGGGACTGGTATTCCGTCAGAACCTGACTCCCGCGATGCGCGTTACGACCACGACGGTCACGATTTCACCCTCAACCAGTAGCGGCGTACTGTCTACCGGATTCCTGCAGTACGACCTTCACAACGACCCCGGCCCCGGTGGTACCGCGGTCGCTCCGGTCCCTCCCAAGGAGACGCCGTGAACACGTTCAAGCTCATCGTGTTGCCCCTGGCCATCCTGCTCATCGGCCTCGGCATCCTCATCGGCGCTACCCCGCTCGGGAACCCGCCGCGGTTCAACGTCGGCTGGCTGCTCGTGCTCTTCGGCACGATCCTCGCCGGGGTCGCGATGGTCCTGGACCTCACCGCGACGTCCTGATACGGTCCGGTTCACTATTCCCTCGACCCGATTTGGGGTGGGCGTGATGCCACGAGAGATCATTCAAGCCGTGCCGTACCCGGACGGCGTGTCCCGGCGAGTCACCCTGTCGTGGGGCTGGAACCCCGACCAGAGTAGCGTCGTCGCGTTGCTCGACATCGACGAGCACGACCCTCAGAAGTTCGAGGACCGTCGTGAGATCGGTCCCACCGGGCAGACCCAGGCGGAGTTCTGGACGAGCGTGATCAATGTCCCGCTGTATACCAGCGAGATCGAGCAGCTGATCCGTGCCGCGCGCCGCGCCGAGAAGAGCTACTATAAGCTCGTAGAAGCCAGCATCGACCGCTCCAAGATCGTCACTTGCTCGTGCGGTCCCAAAGAGGGGTGCTCGAACTGCCACCCCGGTCTCTAACTGATCACACGAGAGAGCCCCACTCCCGGCGGAGTGGGGCTCTCGTGGGCTGTCAACCGAACATCTTGCTGGCGCAGACGGGACCGATGCCCTCGGCCACGCTCTTGGCCGCCTTCAGGTGACGGTGGCAGTTGATGCACCGCTCGAAGCGGATCAGCAGGCTCTCGGCCTGCAGCATCGTCAGGCGCTCGCTGAGGTCCAGCGCCTTCATCATGCCCGGGGCAAACACGAGCTCGAAGTCGACGACCTCACCCTTCTCGGTCAGTCGCGGGGCCGACTCCACGACGCGCATCGCGTAGAGACGAGTCTTGTCCTTGCGGGGCTTGACCACGAAGAGTTGCCCGTCGTGCTGGTAGACCCCCATCACGAGGGGCTGCTTGGCGGGCTGCTGCTTCGCGGCGGGCCGCAGCGGCAGTTTCTTCAACCAGTCGATGGTGTCACTGGCGAGCTTGCGCTCGAGGTGCTTGACCCCGACCTCGTGGTTTGAGAGCAGCTGAGCCAGGCGACCCGCGTGCTGCTCCGGGACGAGGCGGTCCTTGGCCAGGTCCTTGAGGTAGTTGACCTGGCTGGGGGTGGCGAGCTTGGCCGGCTGGTTGAGGGTCATGGCGTAGGTCATCGTGGTCTCCGTGAGCTCGGTTTTCCGTGCCGTTGAGACCACTATACCACCACGCCGTCAACATGTAAACAGCTACTCGACGCCGTACTGGTCCCGGTACCAGGCGTGAACGGCCTTCCAGAGAAACCGCCGCGTGTCACCCCCGTTGGGAGTCGGCAGCATGCGGCCTCCGGGAAACCCGTTCCTCGCCCGCCGGCGCCACCAGGCGTACACGTTCTGGCGACTGATCTGACGGCCGTAGCGCTCGTTCAACCAGGCGGCGATCTGCGTGTAGCCGCCTTCGATGGGCTCGTCATCCACGCGGCTTTCACCTCCTTCAGGTCCTGTATTAAGGTGGATAGGCGCGCCCCTCTCGCCCGCTGTCATCGAGAGGGGCGCGTCCGTCTGTGGGTGCTTTTCCTGCTCATTCCAGGTCTAGCTCGTGTCACGATCTTATCACTTCACGGGGGTAGATGTAAACACCCGTGGTCACGCGGGCAGTGAGACCTCGGTCACCGGGCGCCGAACGGTCGACACGTCGATGAGACGGCTACCGTCCGCCTGCTCCTGGCCGATCAGAGATCCCGGGTTCCCGTCCAGGCTCTGTCGCAGCCAGGTCATGACCCAGCGAGCCGGGTGCACCGACGTGCCCTTTCCCCAGAACGAGCCGAGGGCCCGGACGTCCTTGCACGGCTCAATCAGGTAATCGTCCGGGAACCCCATCAGGCGCGCGACCTCCCGGTGGGTGGCGAACCGGTTGTGGGGGTGCCAGACCATGAATGGTCCCGCGCCGTTGATGACCCGGCCAGGCTCGTCCCACGGCCAGTGGCGGGGTCGCGAGAAGCCACCGACCTTGAAGCCCTTCTCGATGAGCTGCTTGTCTCGAGTGAGGTGCCCGAGCCCGGACCGACTGGCCTTGCCATCGTAATGCCAGGACTCCGGTAGCTCCCCGTTCGTCTCGTAGTACCGTCGCAGGACCTCTTCCTCGCTGTCTCCGACCGGCCACGGTACGGCCCGGTCCCCCGTGACGAGGTCCATCACGCGCTTCTGGTAGTCCACGCCGCCGACCGGCAGATGGTGTCCGTCCACCTTGCCCGTGGACGCCGATACCTGGCCGAGCGACCACCACGTAGGAGGGCTCTGGTAGAGCTGAGGCTCCCAGCTGAGCGACAGGTCGGTGAGGTCCCCGATCGCGTCCCCGACGGTGGCGAGCCGTGTCGGCGGCTCAAACTCCACGCCGAACGGGACCCGGCTGAGAACCAGGAAATACCGGCGGCGCTTGGTCGCCCCACCGAGCAGCCAGTTGTTCTGCAGGACGTGCGTGGCGTGGTACCGAAGACCGGTGCCGGCGTTCAAGGTCTCGTTGAGCTCTCGCATCAGGGTGATGCCCTGGCTGTACGCCTGGCCGACCGATTCCATGACGACTGCGAGAGGCCGGACCTTGACGGCGTAGCCGATGAGGTCCCGCATGCAGTTGTTGATCGAGGAGTGAACGCCGTGGGCGGCGGTCCCCACCGACATGCCGCTGAACGCGGCACACGGCGGGGTACCGACCACGACGTCGGCGGTCACGGGCTCCCAGTCGACCGGGTCCCCGATCTGGGCCTGCCAGCTGTCACCGAGAAAACGACGGTTCGCTTCCATCAGAGGGAGGCCGAAGCCACCGGGCTTCTCGGTCTTGCCAACGAGCTGGAAGCCGGCCTGCGTGGCCCCGACGGCCATACCACCGGCAAATCCCTGGCAGTCAGCGAACCGGTAGCTCATACCGGCATCGTATCAGGTTCACCGTCCACAGTGGACCGCTTCAGGGCCCAGTTCCCGTCGTAGTTACTGGAAGCACGTCGTTGGTTGATCCGGTTCTTCTGGTCGTAAGCGTACTCCAGCGCGTTGCCCGAGATCCCGGCAACCAGAGCCAGGTTCAGCAGGAACGTGAAGATGTCCGCGAGCTCCTTCTCGAACTCCACGCCGTCGATCGCGTCTCCCCGGTACGCGGTGACCCACGGCTTCCACTGCACCGTGTCAAGCAGCTCGTGGGCCTCGTGGGTGAGAGCCAGGACCATGTCCCGGATGTATTTGACCCGGTGCTCGTCGCTCATCGTGTCGAAGTCGTAACCGAGCTGCTCCTGCAGCTGGCGCTGCACGTGAATGAGATCGTCGAGAGTGCTCACTTCACCATCTCCTGGGCTCGTTGGATCGCCTGGTTCACCTGGATCTTGACGTCGATGAGCCCGGCCTGGTGCTTGAAGAACGCGTCCCGTTGAGCGTGAACCAGCTCCTCGAGCTGAGACACCGTCATCTTCTCGACGACGTGGGGGTCGAGCTGGTAGGGCTCTCCGAGCTGCGGGGCCTCGGCCGGGTCACAGAGCAGGAGGGCCCCGGCTCGCGCCGCGTAGACGAACCGGTTCCGCCACCAGCCCGTACCGAGGATCCGCTTGTACGGCGGGGACAGGACACCCCAGGCGAGGCCGTAGAGCCCCACGAGGTCCCTCTCCAGCATCTTCTGAGGTGCTCGACTGGCGCGGCCCCCGAGGTGGTTGAGGTCCCACGTGAGTCCCAGGGACTCGAGCCAGGTGAGCTGGTTGGAGACCGTGCCGAGCACCCACTCTCGCTTCCGGTACCACGGCAGCGCTCGCTCGATCTCGTACTCGCGGGCCAGGGGCGACACGTCCACGTAGGTCACGTCGCGCATCCACGGGACCCGGTCACCGAGCTCGTGGTGCTCGCCCCACGTGAACGCCGGGATGAGCACCGGGGGCCAGTAGCTCGGGTTGGTCAAGTTCTCCATGACCTGAAGCAGCATCCTGGCGTGGATCGGCTCACTGGCCCACTCGTAGTCCCGACGGGACTTGAAGAACGGCTTGAGGAGCTGCGTCTCCCCGTAGCGCAGGTGGGTCTTGACGTTGGCCGTGAACTGCGGGAAGTTCCAGTCGTCGAAGTAGAAGATGAGTGGGATCCCGAGGACCTTGGCCTGATTGATCGCGGCGAGGGTCGGGTAGAGGTTGTTACTGGCGATGGAGAAGAACGGCACGAGCCCGATGAGCATCAGGTCGTACCCGGACAGGTCGGTGCCAGCGGGGTGCGCGCCGTGGTCGACCTCGTGGCCGAGCGCGGTGAGTGCCTTGACGAACAGGTCACTCACCGGCTCGTACCCGAGGGTCGTGCCGCCACCTCGCTGCTGCTTCGTGCAGCCGGTCGCGTAAATCTTCACGTCAGAACGGGAGCCCCGGAGCGGGCGGGACCTCGGTGATCGGCACGGTGGGAGCTGCGGCCGGGACCGGAGCGGATGCCGGAGCTGCCGGGGTGGGAGCGAGCGCCGCCACGGGAGCCGGAGCCGGGGCCGTCGGGGTGGGTGCCGCGACGGTCGGCATGGCCGGGGTACCGGCTGGTGCCGGGGCAGCGACCGCGGCTCCCCCGTCGAGAGGCGGCATGACCGCGTCGACCTGGTTGCGGTCCTGCTCGTTCCACTGCCGGATGCTCACCTTCAGGCGAGCCCGGCGACCGACCAGGGCGGAGGCGACCTGGGCCATGGACGGGTTGGTGGCGAAGAACGCCTCGTTGAGACCGAGCGAGGCCATGTGACGGAAGAAGAACGCGAGAGCGACCTCGTTGTCGGGGGTGACGACGAAGTTGTTGAAGATCTTCCGTCCCTGGTTGGGGCCGTTCTCGATCTTGAACACGGCGACGACCATGTCCTTGCCGTTGCCCGACTGCTTGGCCTCGGCGGAGTCGACGAAGACGTCGTAGATGGCCGGCTCGACCGGGTCGATGCTGGCCTCACCGGCGGCCTTCTGGAGCTCGCTCCAGTTCACGGAACCCATGGATCATCCTTCCTGAGAAACAACCGACACGTCCAGCTCCGACACGGATGCTGCGGACGATGTCACCGGTAGAACTCTGGTCTCCCCCCGCACCATCGAGAGGATCTCGCTGATGTTGGGGTCGTCGAGGTAGGCCGGGATGCGCCCGGCCAGGCGGTTCCCGGTCTCAAACCCCGGGAACGTGTCACAGAACAGGCGACGGATCTGGGTGCCGTCCTCCTGCGGGGCCTTGACCATGTAGGCGCAGAGGTCCACGTAGTACGGAAACGTGGTAGCCATGCTGCCCTGCATGTACGGGTACCAGGCCCCGTCACCGTTCTGCTTGGTCATCGCGATGAAGATCACCGCGTCGAGCGGGTTGGTCGGGTGCGTGACGAGGTCCCGGAACTTGCGGATGAGGTCACTGAGGACCCGAAGCAGCTGGCCCCAGTCCTGCTGCTTCATCTGGTTGGTTCCGGCGATGTCGTCAACGACCCGCTGCTGGATCTCCGAAATGGAGTCCATGACCACGGACCGGAACGGGTGCTTGCCGGAGGCCAGCCAGTCGAAGGCCTTCTGCACGTCCCGGAAGCTGCGGACCGCGACCGACGCGGTGTCCCAGGTCCCATCCGCCGCGGGAGGTGGTTGGCTTACCGGGTCCCAGCCGATCTTCCGGCTCGGGGTGAACCGGCTGCCCGCTTCGGCGTCGAGAACGAGCCGGGGCGCCGGAGTCGTGTCCCCGAGCCAGGACTTGCCGGCCTTGCTCGGGCCAAAGATGATGGCGTTGATCCCGTAGTGCGGTGTCGTCACTCGTTCCTCACTTCCGGCTGGCCGAACGCGGCCAGGACCTCGTTGATCGTACCGCGAGACAGATAGGCGTACGGATCACCGACGACGTAGTTGGCCTGCAACGCTCCCTCCACCCTACTGCCGTCGTCGAACAGGGGACACACCTTCAGGAACGGGCAGCCCCAGCTGCAGGTGTCCGTGTAGTTGGGGAACACGACCTCGTGGTGGTCGTGACCGTGGTCGAGCAGCTTCCGGGTCTTCTCGATCTTGGACGCGACGAGGATGACCCGCTGGTAGGTGGCGTTGAGGTCGTGGCGGTTGTACCCGATCTCGAGCTGCTCATAGAACGGGGGCGTGGCCCGGGTGGTGCGCTTCGACCGTTTGATCATGAGGTAGAGGGCGCCGGCCACGAACTCGTCCTCGTTCTTGTTGAGGCTCAGCAGCATCGCGTAGTGCCGCATCTGCTGGTTGAGAACGAGCAGGTCACCTCTCGCGAACCCGCCAACCGTCTTGAAGTCCCGGAGCAGCAGCGCCCCGTTGGAGATCCGGCGCACGAGCTGGTCGAGCTTGCCGCGGAGCAGGACCCGGGCCTGGCTGGGAAGCTGGATGACGTGACTGACCTCATTCTCGGTGGCGAGCACCTCGAGGTCCACGTCCAGGCCGGTCTCCTCGGTCCACTGCAGGTAGCCCTCCAGCATGGCCAGGGCGTAGTCTCGTTCCTTGATGAGGTCCTTCTCCCAGGCCGGGTTCTCCGCCGCGGTCTGGTCGTAGTCCCAGCGCAGCACGGCCAGGGGGTCGAGCTGATAGCCGTGGTACGCCTCGAGAGCGAGGTGCACGTGGTTGCCGAGGTTCGCGACGTTGGTAGGAGACACCGACACCGGGTTGACCTGCAGGCGCCGGTAGTAGGCCAGCCACCACTTCCGGGGACAGGTCTGCATGGTCTGGATCTCGCTGTTCGACAGCGCGAACGCGTAGTCGGTCACTCAACCTCCGAGCAGTCGTTTGAGGATCTCGCGGTCGCGGACGACCTCTTCGATCCGGTCTTCCTTACCCTGCAGGATCTCCGCTTTTCGTTCTTCCACCGTTCCGGGAGTCCGCTGCTCGATGATCTGCACGAACTCGTGGATCTCACTGCCGATGCGATGGACCCGGTTCTCTCCCTGCTCGTTGACGAGCGGGCTGAAGTCCTTCTGCATGAACAAGAGGTGGTTGGCGCGGGTCAGGGTGATCCCCTCCGCGCCGGCCCCGAGCGTGAACAGGATCACGCGCTTCTTGCCCTGCTGGAACGCCTCGATGGCCTGGGCTCGCTCGAACGGGGCCTGCGCCCCGGTGACCATGCCGTACGAGATCTTCTCCTTGTCGAGGCGCGCGGCCGCGAGCTCGAGCAGCTGGCGACTGACCGCAGTCACGGCCAGGGGCTCGTCCCCGAGCTCCTCGAGCAGGTCCACCAGGTCGTCGACCTTGCCGGACGGGGCCGTCAGCTCGATGATCGCGCTGCCGTCCTCCCGGCGCCCCGTGATCTCGGCACTGGCCGCGGCGAACTGAGACAGGCGAGTGAGCTGGCTCAACGGGTTGGGTGCGACCAGGAGCTCGTTCAGCATCGCGAGCAGGGTCGCCTCCATCTGCTTGTACGCCTTGGCTTGCTTCGGGGTGAGGGGTGTCTCACGGATCATCGGTGGCAGCTTCGGGGGCAGCTGCGGGAGCGACACCGCCTTCGGGATGCGGCGGTACAGCGGCTCGGTGACGGCCCGGAACTCGAGCTCGTTCTGGGCCTTGAGCCCGAGGATCTCCACGCCGCCCCAGAGCCCGAAGCTCTTCTCGGCGTACCGGTCCAGGTACTTGGTCTTGGCCGGGAACCACGTCGGCTCGATGGTGTGCAGGAGCCCGAACAGGTCCCCGACGTGGTTGTTGACCGGGGTGCCGGTGAGGACGTAGCGGAACTCGGCCTGGTGCGCGACGGCCCAGGCCGCGAGGACCTGCTGGCTCTGCGGGACGGTGTGAGTGGACCCGTCCTCCTCGGTGACCTGCTTGCTGCCGACGCTGCGCAGCCGGTGGGCCTCGTCGAGGATGACGGTTCGGGGACCGAGGGCGTTGAGTTCCTTGGGTTCCTTCTGTTTGTCGGTCAACCGCACCGACCCGTAGGGAGCCAGGCGAGAGTGAAGGCGCACCGAGTCCCAGTTGATGATCGTGACGTCCGCCGCGGCCGCCAGCTGCTTACGGCGCTGGCCGGCCGCACCGTCCACAACGGACACCGTTAGCTCCGGGGCCCACAGGGCGAGCTCTCGCTTCCAAACCGTGTGCTTGAGGCTGTTGGGACATATCACGACGGCCGGGTACGGGTCCTGCTTGAGCTTGGCCAGGAGCTGCAGGGTGCGAATGAGAGTGATCGTCTTGCCGGAACCCATCTCGTCGAAGATACCGGCGCGACGGTTCTCGTACAAGAACGCGACCGCGGCCCGCTGGAACGGGAGCAGGCGTCGCTCCCCGTCGGCCTCGATCTCGTCGATGAACGGGTCGAGCGCGTGGTACGGGTCGAGCTGGAGCGCCTCCCGCAGGTCGGTCACCGGCTCGATCCGCGACTGACGCTCGTTCCAGGCCCACTGCTTCAAGTTGTCGTGTAGGACCAGGTCGGGACCGAACACGCCGCGGAGCTGCAGGCACGCCGCCCAGGTAAGCGGTACCTTCCACAGGTTGTGGGTCTTGTCCCACCGGGACCCCGGGACCTGGACCATGCGGTCCCGGTCGTTGTAGACGGTCTTGACCCCGATGAGGGGCTCGCCGATCGTGTAGATGGCCGCCTCAGCCAAAGTCGGCCTCCAACCGGTCGATGATCTTCTGCTTCAGGTCGGCGGGAAGTCGGTCGTAGGTCAGGAGGTAGGAGAGGACATGGGCCGCGGCGTCGTTGGCGTGCACCTGGCCGCGCCGGTACCAGCCCACCACCTGCAGGGTACCGATGCCGACCTTCCTCGCCGAGGACGGCTTGGGTTTGATCAGTGAGTACGGGTGGTCGAACCGGATCTGCTCGAGCACCCCGATCATCTTGGTGGCGCTGCCGTCCTGCTTGACCGTGCTTCCCGGGAGAGTCAGGTACTTCTCCCAGCATACCGAGATCTGTGGGGAGCGCTTCGCGATTATCTTCTTCAGCTGGTCGCCGGCGATCAACCGCTGCCACTGTCCACTTTGGAACACGGTACCGTCCCACAGGGCCCACCCGGTGAAGGCACCGGGATCGACCCAGAGAACTGGTTGCTCTACAACCATTTCTATTCCTACTCGTTCGGTCCTTATTGGACGATCATATCACGTCTTCTTCCACCGCTCGGTGAGAATCTTTCCCTCCCAAGGAATCGGGACCCGGTAGTGCGTGCAGTCGTTGAGCACCTGGGTCACGTCGTGCAGCACCGTCTCGGCGTCCTTGACGGGAGCCTCGAGAATGAGCTCGTCGTGCACGAGCAAGCGCAGCAGGTCACCGAACCCGGCCTGGTCGACCTCCACGGTGCCGACCTTCAGCACGTCCGCGGCCTCGGCCTGCAGGCGGTAGTTGATGAGAGCGAACTCGTGGCCCTCGTCCGCAGGCAGGTACCGGCCGTAGGACGTCCACTCGGCGGGGCGCTCCCCGCGGCGTTTCATGGCGTTGGCGTTGGCCAGGGTCGCGCGACTGCGGGTCTCGAGGCCCGGGAACCGCTCGTTGAACGCGTCGTGAATGACCTTGACCTGGTCGACGGGCAGGCCGATGGACCGGGCCATGGTCGTGACGCTAGCCCCGTAGAGCTTGGCGTACGACATGGTCTTGACTGCCTGGCGGCGTGGGTCGCTCTTCGGGACGGGCTCCCCGAAGAGCTGGCCGGCGATCCCGGAGTAGAAGTCGACCCCGCCGTTGTCGGCCTCGTAGAACGCCTGGATCAGGCCCTCGTCCTCGGAGATCGCGGCAGCCAGGCGCATCTCGATCTGCGACGCGTCGATCGTGATCAGGGTGTGACCGGGCCGTGGGATGACGGCCCCGCGCACCACCTTGTCGTCCCGGTGCAGGGTCTGCCAGGCCGGGTCGGTGATGGACATGCGACCGGTCCGGGCCTGGATGGTGTTGATGCTGGCGTGCACGACGTCGTCCGGGTCGGCCAGGTCCAGGAACTTCTCGAGGTAGCTGCCGATGACCTTCTCGGCGTGGCGCGCGTCCGTGATCGTCTTAGCGAGCTGGCGGGCCTCCGGCGTGTTGCTCATGAGAGCCAGGCCCTCGAGCACCTCCTTGTCGATCTTCGGCAGGCCGGTCGGGGTCGTGTAGTGGACCTCGACCCCGCACCGCAGGAACGCCTGGTAGAGCTGCTTGGACGACAGCAGGCTCTTGATCCCGTAGTGCTCTTCCAGCCAGGGGCGGACCTGGCCGGTGTACTCTCGCAGCTTCGTGATCGCTCGGGAGATGTAGTCCCGGTCGATGAGAACGCCGGTGCTCGACATCTGGCCGCAGATCCGCGCGACCGCGAGCTCGATCTCGTAGATCTTCGGACTGGCCGCCTGCACGTGCGGGTAGAGCAGGTGGTGCAGGTGCGCCGTCAGGACCGGGTCCAGGGCCGAGTAGATCCAGTACGGCGGGAAGTTGTACGGGACCGTGGCCCAGGTCCAACCGTGCTGCTTCATGCCGTCGTGGAGCAGGGTCTCGCCGGCGGTCGCCTTCTTGTCGATGAGCCGGGCCGCGGCGGGCTTGAGCCCCTTCGGCCGGGTCGGGTCGACCAGGGCACACTGGATCATCGTGTCGTGGCCGTTGGCCCACGGGAGGTCGATGTCGGCGCGGTGCTTCAGGAACCCGTAGTCGAACTTGCGGTGGTGCGCGACCGTCGGTTCCCGGTAGTCCTTCAAGAGCTCCTGAGCCAGGCCGCCCCACAGCGGCCACGGGATCGCCCACCCCGTCTGCAGGTCCCCGATCTGGATGAGACGCAGGCCGTGGATGGCGTGCGTGAATCCCTCGGTCTCCGTGTCGAACGCGAGGACCTCGCGGCGCTCTCCGGCCCAGCGCTTGAGCTCGAGCGCGTCGTCCAGGCACTCCACGAGCTTCAGCTCCACGTGGTCCAGGGGGGACCCACTCGCTCGCGCCGGGGCGCGAGTCACTCGCTGCGGCTCGACGGCCGTTTCCGTGGTAGGAACCAGGTCAGCTCCCATTCAGGGCCACCCTCACCGTCGTCAGGCCGCTGTCCTGCAGGAACTTCTCCACCTGGTCGGGGTGCCGGGGCGCGTCCGCGGCGGAGACGACGTGCACCACGCGGGTCAGCCCCGAGTTCGCGATGATCTTCGCGCAGTTGATGCACATCGCGGACGTGACGTAGATCGTGCCGTCGGCGATGTCGTTGTAGTCGGCGCGGATGATGGCGTTGGCCTCGGCGTGCACGGCCGGGCAGCTGGAGTAGTCCGCAGATGAGGTCTCGGCCTGAGCCCGGGGGCACCAGTTCAGGCACGACCCCTCGACGCGCATGCCACTGGGCGGACCGTTGTAGCTGAAAGACGCGACCCGGTTGTCGTGGGTGACGATCACGGCTCCGACCTGGCGGCGGTCGCAGAGGCTGCGAAACGCGATGGCGCTGGCGGCGGACAGCCAGGTCTGGTCCCAGGTAGGCCGGTCGTCGGCTACGTCGTCATCAGGGAGAGCTTGGTGACGCCCTGCAGGTTCCACCGATGCCACTGGTCGTCGGTTCCCACCTGGCGAGCGCTGAGGGAGGCCAGGCAGGCCCGCTCGTGAACCCGGTTCCACACGTACGCGATCAGCAGGGCCCAGACGTAGCTCAGGAACTGTTCCATCACTCATTCGCATCCTTACACTCGTTGCAGGGAAGAGGAACGACGTACCGGCACCTCAGGCAGAGACCGTACCCCAAAGGGTGGGCCGGCAGCCGGTCGAGGACCCACTTCTGAGGCTCTTCAAAGATGGTGTCGAGATCCGCGGTCTGCCGGGTCACGACCGCCTCGGCCCACTTCTGCCGCGCGATCCACTGGTTCGGGTAGCCGTGGGTCGGCAACGGGGCCGGGATCCCGTTCGACACGAGCGGGCTGCCCCACCGCGTGGTCAGGCCCTCCTCCACGGTCCTCAGGGCGTCGGCGTACTGCGGCTCGTAGAGGTGCAGGGACCCGACGGTGTGGGTGTAGTGGCCCGGGAACACGCCGAGCGCCGCGGCCATGGTCCGGTGCAGCAACGAGAACTGCATGATGTCGATCGGGAACCCGAGCCAGGCGTCGTTGCTGCGCATCGTGACCCGGAGGTGCAGGAACGAGTCCCGGAGAAAGAACTGGAACCCGGTGGTGCACGGGACGTCGTGGCTGGCCTCGTTGTGCTCACTACCGTCCCAGACGCTGACGTAGGCCTGGCGCGTGGCCGGGTCCTCCCGGAGCTTCTGGAACGCGGCGATGAACTGGCCGAAGACCCGCGGGCCGTACGCACCGCGAAGCCGGCCGCGGTCCGTGTACGGCATGAACCGGTTGCCGCTGACCTCGTTCAGCTGCCACACCGAGCTCACGCCGGCGAGCAGCTGGTACCCCTCCACGGTCGCGATCTTCAGGTTGGGATGCCGCAGCGTGTCCAGGACGTGAACGCGCTGCGGGTTCTCGATGCGGACCGTGACGTCCCGGAGCTCCCGGGTGGGCTTACCGCGAGGCGCTTCCTCGGGGGCCTGCAGGAGCTCGTCCAGCAGGTCCAGGTAGAGCTCCGAGCCGGTTTCCGCGCTCAAGTGAAGCAAGTGCTACCGCCTTCTTGATCTGGGTCACGTACCCGTCGAAGTCGTGGTGCTTGAATCGCCTAGCGTATTGAGGATGTGAAATTTTTTCGTGAGGGATCTCGGCCGCGGTCAGGCGCCTGCTGGCCAGGTTGCCGAGAGCGATCACGGCGGGCTGGCCGAGGCCCTGGTAGAGGTGCGGCAGGTCCACGCCGGGCTCCAAGGAGTTGATGATCCCAACCTCGTTGTGCAGCCTGGCCGCGCGGATCGCTCGCAGCAGCCAGGTCGACGCGTCGTACGGGTAGACCGGGGTGAACGGCCGCCGCAGGTCGTCCCGGGGCTTCTTGCCGCCGGGGCCGCGTTCATCTCCCACGAGCAGGACGGTCGGGCTCGGTTCCCCGATGTAGGTCCGGGCCCCCGAGATCTGAAGGCGATTCGCGCGCAGGATGTCGTCGCTGCTCGAATTCATGATCCAGTCGGGGATCTCGTCGAGGACCTTCCGGCCGTCGTACACAATCAGGTCGTTGGCCTGGGCGTAGCCCGTGTACCACGCGTGCAGGACGGGCAGGTAGTCGGCCTTGACCAGGTCGTCGCCGCGTTCCTCGTACCGTGCCTGAAGCACCTCGAGGGGCGGCAGGCAGACGACGTGGTAGGCGTTGAGCGCGGCCAGGGACAGCTCCACGTGCAGGAGGCCCTCGGTGGTGAGGCGAGAGTGGCCCCGGAGAAGGGGCCCGTAGGCCCCCTCTCCGGCGTGCCAGCGGTCCAGGATGACCAGGTTGATCGGGCTGAGGATGACGTCGAGCAGGTCGGGGTCGTCGAGCGCGGTCTCGTACTCCGTGAACGGGCACGTGTCCGGCTGCGGCGGTCCCTTGTGCAGTACCAGGACCTCGGGCTCAAAGCCGAGAGGCGCGTGGTACTCGATCCAGCGGTCACGCAGGGTCGCGGCCAGGGTCGACTTGCCGGCCAAGTCGGGGCCCTCGATGCAGAACAACAACTCGATTCTCCTCAGCTCTCGTTCCTTCTCGACCCTACAGCTGCACGAGGCGGTAAACCACGTTCTCGTCGTTGCGAACGAGGATGTCCCCGTTCTGAGCGACGCCGATCTCCTCGTAGAGGTGAGAGCCCAGCTTGGTCGACTTCACGGCGACCTGGCCGGCCACGACGGTTGAGAGAGACGGGGCGGTGGTCACCACGGGACGCGGCGGGGCGGGCGGTGCCTGAACCGGGTGCCGCTCGTCCTCGACGTACGCGTTGACTTCCGCCTCCCGGGCCGCGATCTTGTCGGGATCGGCGAGAAGCGGTCGAAGTGAGGCCGGTACCTCCACGACGGGCGCGGCGACGCTCTCGACCTGCTCCGCGGTTGGGACGTAGATGTACACGCCCTGCAGCGGGGAGTTGATCGTGAAGCCCTTCTTCCGCATCTGGTAGACCACGGTCGAGATCTGCGGCTGGGTGAAGCCGAGCTTGCCGGTGATCTCGTCACTGGTCAGCTCCACGTACGGGTTGGAGCGGATGAAGTCCTCGAATCGCCGCTGCTGCGTGACCTGAGCGGTTCCCGCCGTGAGGGACACGCTCGGCCGGTAGACCGCGACGCCGTGGTGAGGCCGCGCGATGTCGTAACCGTTGGCCTTGAGGGTGCTGACCGACCCCGACACGGACTTGACGTCGACGTGCAGAGCGGCCGCGATGTCGTCGATGTCGACGTTCTGGTTTGGGTACTGCTTGAGGTACGCCAGGACCTGACGAGACAACCCGCGGTTTGCTTGAGATGCCATGCGCTGATCTCTCTTTCCGTGAATTCCGAATTCCTGTTCCGGGGTGTTGCGGTCACCGTATCAAATGGACGGTGACTTGTAAACAACGAGCTTTCAGAGCCGTTCCACGCCGCTCAGCAGGGCGTCGATGTCCCGGTCACACTGCCGAGCGGCCGCGAGCAGGCGCATCGCGGGGTTGCTGAACGGCCGGCTGGTCGCCCGGGACCCGGTCGACCGCAGCGCGACCAGGACGGCCGGGGCGTCGGCACAGACGTGGGCGCTGTGACGGTCGTCCTCGTAGTCGAAGGTCACGTCGTCGGGCAGGTCCCGACCGGGACGGCAGACCTGGCACGGCTCCGCGTCGTCGGGGATCTCCACGGCGGCGGTCGCGGTGCCCGAGTTGCACGGCCCGTCGTGCACGTGGTAGACCACGGAGCGGCCCACGACGTGAAGCACGTAGCGCCCGGTCCCGTCAGTCAGGTGGTAGAGCTCCATCTCGGTCCAGCGCGGTGAGTCCGGGACCTCGGTCGTGACGTCGGCCAGGAGCTCTCCCTCGAACTCGAGCACCTTGTCCACGTCCGGGACCCGCACCAGTCGCGCGATGTCTTGATCTTCCATGTTTCCCTCTCCACTCGTTCCTGGCCGGTATCTTAACCGCCTCGTCCCACCGATTGACACAGCCGCCTCGTGTTTACATCTTCACGGCGAGGTGGTAGGGTCAGGTCACCGGAACGAGGGAGGAACGAGTGACCGAGACCCGGGTCGCCACGACGGCCGACCTGAAGACCATCTACCACCACGAGGTGGAAAACCGCCTCAGTCGCCGGCTCAACACCTGGATGATCGAGCACCTCGATCCCGACGGCTCACACGTGCTCATCGCGCGAGAGCCGTACGCCCGTCAGGCGGCCTTCTCGCTCGTGGAGCACTACCGGGCCGAGGTCCTGATGAAGTACGCGGGAGAGAGCGACCCGTTCATCGCCTTCATCGACGTCCCGGTCGTGGACTGGGAGGCGCTGCGGACCTTCACGGAGCTCCTGACCGTGAGGCGACGCAACGAGGACGGTGACACGGACTGATCGGTTAGACCGAACCAGGAACAGGAAACGGAAGAGACATGTGGTTCACGATCAAGTTTGACATCGGCAAGAAGAGCGACATCCCCGTTGAGATCGAGGCCGACACCGAGGCCGAGGCCATCGCGGAATTCAAGGCGTTCTTGCTCAACCTCGACGAGAACGGGAACGAGCCCCGCGGCTGGGACGGCTGGATCGACGACTTCAAGATCTCGGTCGACGGGGAGGATATGCACCCGATCGTGTTCCAGCCGAAGTGGGTCAGCAGCTTCGAGATCTTCGAGGGTCGCAGCCAGAACTACGGTTGGAAGTACGGAAGGTAGGGACAGCGACGTGGCGGACGACAAGTTTCGCGTCCGAAAGCAGGACAAGGCCGTGTTCAAGGCGGCCAAGAAGTGGGCCAAGCAGCAGCGCCGGGCCCAGAGCAAGGCGGCCGGGAAGGGCTGCGCCGTGGTCCTGATCGGGGCCGCGGGAGCCGTCGCGGCAGGGATCGCCGCGTGGAAGGGGATCGCGTAGTGGCACGAAAGGTCGGGGGACCGAACGACAAGGGCATGAAGAAGGTCATCAAGCGAGATCGCAAGCTCGCCGACGACCACTACCGGCGAGCGCGGTACAACCACCAGAGCCCGCGCACGGGCAAGTACCGGCGAGAACCCAAGAAGCAGGGCTGCATCACCATGACCGCGTTGCTGGTTCTCGCCGCCGGTAGCGGGGTCACGGCAGTCATCTTGACAGTGAGAGGTATCGCGTGAGCGATAAGGACCGCAAGAGCATCCGGCGCGGCACGGACAAGACGCAGAAGGCGCTGAAGGACCACTACCGTCGCGCGAAGGTCAACCGGCAGAGCCCCCTGACCGGGCACCCGACTCGGCCGCCGAAGAAGCAGGGGTGCCTCACCATGACGGCCGTGCTGGCGATGAGTGTAGGCGGTGCCGTCACCGGGATCGTTCTCGCCGCGAAGGGACTGGCATGAACGCCAAGAAAAAGAAGCCATTCGACGTCAAGAAGGCGAACAAGGACGCCGCGAAGGCGACCCGCCAGTTTCGACGTCGCGCCCGGCTGAACCACCAGAACCCGCTCAGCGGAAAGCCGACGCGCCCGGCCAAGAAGCAGGGCTGCCTGTCCATATCTGCGGTCCTCGTCCTGAGTGCCGGCGGGGCGGTGACCGGGATCGTCCTGGCAGCGAGGGGACTGGCGTGACCTTCGACACCGGCCCGAGGGCCGGGACCCGCATCCGCCAGCCGCGGAAGCGCAACGACAAGACCGGCAACATCCGACGGAAGGGCTGCGCGCTCACCGCTCTCGCCTTCGTGGCGGGAGCGGTGGGGGCCGCGGTCGCGATCAAGACGGGAGTGAGCTAGAGACGTGGACAGCCCAGATGGTTTCCGCCGCAAGGACCCGAAGGGATACGCCCGCGGCAGGGAACTCAGTCGACAAATCAACCAGAAGCGCTCGAGTAGCTACCGGGTCACGAACATCAAGAAGGCCAAGGACAACCGCAGCGCGCCGGGCTGCGCCGTGATCGCTCTCTGCGTCGGCGTCGGCCTGCCGGGCGCGATCATCGGGACCGTGCTCGTGGCGAGGGGCCTAGCGTGAGCAACCGCTCACGGCGGCGCAAGATCCGGAAGGCCCAGCGAGAGTTCCGGGAGACGGGCCGGCGCTACGGCGGGGAGACCGTCTATCCGGCGGGAGCCCGTGAGGCCAAGAACAGGAAGATCCAGGACGCGATGAGCGGCCGGCGAAAGGGCTGCGTCGTCTCGGCCATCTGGCTGAGCGCCGCGGTGATCGGCGCGATCGCGACCGTGAAGGGAAGCTGACGTGGAGCTGAGCGCGGACCAGGACGCGGCACTGACGGCGATCCTGAACTGGTTCATCGAGGCCCCGAGCCCCGAGTTCTGCACCAAGAAGGAGTGCTGCCCGCGGGACCACTCCCACAACCTGACCTGCGCTCAGCCTCACACCCACGGCCGGGCCCGGGACTTTGAGCCGTTCGCGCTCGGGGGCCTGGCCGGCTCGGGCAAGACCACGATGGTGAGGCAGGTGGAGTGGGCCCTGGACGTGAAGGCCGCGTTTGGGACCCCCACCAACAAGGCCGCGGCCGTGCTCCGCGGGAAGCTCCATGACGACCAGAAGGAACGCGTCCGCACCTACCACTCCCTGCTGTACAAGCCGTTCTCGCGGTTCTGGTGCGGCCAGACGGGGCGAGACGTAGTGCCCGTCGAGAACGAGGACGCGAGCGAGGACGACCTGCACGAGTTCGTGCCGTGCTGGCAGGGCACGCACCTGCCGCGCCACGACTGCTCCATCCAGGAGGAGCTCAAGTTCACGCGCCGGGAGCACCTCGAGGGCCACCGGCACCTGCTCGTGCTCGACGAGGCGTCCATGGTCGGCCAGGAGCGCGTGGAGGAGATCCGCCAGTTCGGGATCCCGCTACTCCTGGTCGGGGACCACGGCCAGCTCCCGCCCGTCAAGGCCGTCGGGGGCGCGAACCGCTGGATGCGGAAGCCGGACGTGGTCCTCACGCAGAACCACCGCCAGGGCGAGGCCAGCGGGATCGTCACGGCCGCGCTCTCGGTCCGGGAGCGCGGGGTCCTGGACCACGGGCGGTACGGCGACGGCTCCACGGTCTGCGCGTCGGCCAGGCGGCACCCCGAGATCCTGGCCGTCATGGACCCGGAGCGGTTCGCGCCCGGTCCCGAACGCGTGATCATCTGTCACACGAACGCGGTCCGCGCCCAGGTCAACAAGCAGTTTCACGCGTTCCTGACCGACCAGCCCGGCCCCGTAGCCGGGGACCGGGTGGTGAGCCTGGCCAACGTGGAGGGCGTGGTCGTGGACCGGGTCAACGAGAAGTGGGTGCCGCGCCGCGGCGCCCCGAAGGAGGGAGACGCCGCGCCGTTGATCGCGATCGAGAACGTGTACAACGGCTGCACGGGCACGGTCCGAGAGGTCCTGGGCTCGTCGCGGCACACGGTGCGGCTCGTGGTGGAGCTGGACGCGGACAGCCAGGGACGGCCCGGCACTCACGTCAGCGTCGCGGCCCTGAGCGCGCAGTTCGGGCGAGAGACCCAGGTCCCGTACAACGAGCGGCCGCACGGCGCGCACCAGCTCTGGGACTTCGCCTACGCCCTGACCGCTCACAAGGCGCAGGGCAGCGAGTTCGACGACGTGATCGTGCTCGACACCCACCCGCCGGAGTACCGGGCCTGGCTGTACACGGCCATGACCCGGGCCAAGAAGCGCTTGCTCGTGATCGACTGGCGGTCGTGATGGCCCCTCCTCTCGTGGTGAGGCGGTTCACGCCGGGCCGGTTCAGTGACCCGGCTCACTTCGTGCTCGGTGACCCGCGAGAGCACGGCTGGCGCTGGGAGTGCCAGCTGTGTGGCACGACCGGTCAGTACCTCAACACGCGGTGGCGCCGGGACCCGACGCTGTGGGAGCGCTGCGTGGCCGGCGGGCTGAAACACCTGCGGAAGCACGTCCCGTTGGTGCTGTCCATTCACCTGTTTACATAGTATGGTCGTACCAGGAACCGAAGACGGAAGAGAGGAACGAGGATGACGATCTTTCTCCTGCTGGTCGTCGCCCTGAGCTGCTGGCTCGTGGGCTATGGCATCGGCCGGCGCCGGGCGAGGAAGCAGCTCGCGGCGCGGGCGCTACAACGAGAGCCGCTGACCTGCGACTGCGGCCACCTGTACACGTCTCACAAGGTCACGAAGCCCTACCGGTGCACCGCGGCCTTAAAGACGGGAAGCTCCCTGCCCTGTGCCTGCCAGCGCTACGTGGGACCGGTCCCCGCGCCTACCCTGGCCGAGCTCAGGCCCGAGGCCCCGAAGGTCGGTGAGTGACGTGGACGTCCCTACCGTGTTCGAGACGATCAGTCTGCTGCTCGTGGGCTACGGCGTCGGGAACCTGAGCGGGCGCCGTCACCGGAAGACAGCGCGACCCGCGGGACCGAAGTACACCTGCGGTTGCACCCACGACCTCTCGGTCCACGACCCGAAGACCGGCCGGTGCCACGCCGGGGTCAAGAGGCTCAAGTACGACTACGTCGGAGACGTGGTGGGCTACATCTATCCGCAGTGCCCCTGCAAGCAGTACGTGGGCCCGAAGCCGCCACCCGACCTGAAGGACCTGTGGCCCGAGGCACCGGGAGTGGGAGACTGATCTGTTCTTATGAGAAAGCAAAAGGAGCTACAGACATGACCGACTTGAAGTTTGTGCCGTTCACCGAGGAGAACGACTGGGAGGGTGAGACCTGGCGGTTCTGGCTGCAGCTCACCGGCAACGAGGCCGAGATCGAGAAGCTCGGCAACCTGCTGATCAAGCAGGCGACCGGCGAGGACGGGGAGAAGCGCGAGATCCCGTACTCGATCGACCTCAGTGACGAGCTCACCGAGGCCGAGGTCGACCTGCTCGTGGACCACGCCCACGGCACCAGCTACATGAGCAGCGAGACCAAGGTCACGGGCACGTTCACGTGCCCCGAGGGCCCCGACGTGCACGCGGACCAGGACGACGGGGACGACGACCCGTTCTACAAGGGCGGCATCACCGAGCTCTTCACGACGGGAGACCGATGAGCCACGGCCAGCACGTCGGGATCCTCGTCGCCGCGGTGGAGCGGCGCCTGCAGGACTTCGGCGCCGCGTACGAGGGCGCGAAGCGGTGGTACGTCGACGAGAACGTCGTCGACTGCGATCTCGATCTCTTCCTGGAGGTCGTGACCGCCGCCCTGGAGGGAGCGGTCGCGGACCTGTCGAAGGTCGAGTGCCCCGCCGCGGGCTGCGCCTTCTCGTTCGTGGGACCGGCCGCGAACCGAGACGTGGTGACTCACTACCTCGAGAGCCACCCGTGAAGGGCCTTCCCGCGACGTGCCGGAGCTGCGGCCAGGGTCCGCTCGTGGCGGACCGCCGGGCCGCGGCGCGGGAGGGCCTCCTGTGTCACCGCGGCCGCGGCCTGTGCCGGCCCTGCTACGACCACGAGTGCCGGTTCGGGGACGTGACCCGGTGGGGGCGCCTGAGCTTCACCCGGGAGGAGGTCCTGGCCGAGTACGCGGTCCTGAGACCGCTCGGCTTGACGCACCGCGAGATCGCGCGGCGCCTGGGCATGAGCCTCGACGCCCTCGGGCAGGCCCTGACCCGGGCGCGGCGCGCCGAGAGACAACGAGAGCAACCGAAAGAGAGGGAGGCGGCCTGATGCTGCTGTCGACCACGTACCAGATCCTCGAGAACCAGACCAAGTCGCTGAAGCGTGAGCTGAACGACCAGCTGGCCGCGGGGAGCCTGGAGGACGAGGACCGCGAGATGTTCGAGCGGGTCCTGAACGGCCTCACGGCCTTCACGCTCTGGACCGAGCGCCGAGCCCTCGAGGCCAACATCAAGGCCAGGGAGACCGCCCTGGCCGAGCTGAAGCTGCAGCTTCACGACCACCGAGAGCTCTTTGAAAGGAAGATGAACCCGTGACCGAGACGTTCAACGTCCAGCGCAGCGCCGAGGCCCGTGACCTGGTGGACGAGATGCGCCGCCAGCTGGAACGCTGGGGGAAGCAGTCCTACCCGCCCGGCACCAGCGAGGTGTACCGGGAGGCCTGTGACCTGGCCCGCGCCGAGTGTGACCAGGCGGAACGAGACGGGCGACTGACCTGGTTCCACATCCTCAAAGAGGAGTTCTTCGAGGTCGCCAGTGAGGAGGACGACCGCCGGCTCGAGAAGGAGCTGATCCAGGTCATGGCCGTGTGCGGGTCGTGGCTGCGGGACCTGCGCGAGAAGCGAGGCCACCGGGGTGCTCGGGTGGGAGTTCGGAGCGGGGACCGCGTGACCGTGGACTCGGGCCTGAACCACGACGGTCCCGTGACGGGAACGGCCGAGTTCGTCGATGAGGTGACGCTGCACGTGCGGGACGAGGTGAAGAAGGGGCTGCTGCACGTCTACGCGTGGGAGGACGTGGCGAACCTGACCGTGACGCGAGGAAGGGAGCACCAGGATGAGTGACGGGAAGCAGAAGCTCGTGTCGGTGTCGGTCCACGACTGCGAGCTGCAGGTGTTCCGGGCCGGCGGGAAGGGCGGCCAGCACCAGAACAAGACGAGCTCCGGCGTGCGCCTGATCCACCACCCGTCGGGGGCCCGCGGCGAGTCCCGCGAGGAACGGAGCCAGCTGCAGAACAAGAAGAACGCGTTCCTGCGGCTGATCGAGACGCCCGCGTTCCGGGTGTGGCTCGGGAAGATGCTGCTGCAGGGCCCGCCGGCCGAGGTGGTCGTGGCGGAGGAGATGCGAGAGGAGAACCTGGTCGTGGAGGGCAAGGAGAACGGGAAGTGGGTGAGGATCGATGAGTGACGAGACACACCTCGACGCGGACGGCTGGTGCACGTGCGTCGGGCACCAGCGCCTGAAGCGAGAAGCGGCAGCGGCCGAGGACGAGCGAGAGCTCGTGGCCCGGGAGGCGCTGGGCCGCGCCCGGAGGCTGCTCGACGAGACCCGGGCGGCGCTCCGCGGTGACGTGGAGCGCCGGTTCGAGGCCCTGGCCCGAGAGATCCTGGGCGAGACGGCCGGTTCACCGGCCAGTGGGATCCGCAAGGTGCTGCTGTTCGCGCCGAGCTACTACACCGCGAGGGAGATGGCCCGGGAGGCGGGGCTGGGGCCGCACCAGGTGATGTACGTGCACACCCTCTCGCAGCTGTGGGGCCTGACCGGCCAGCGGTACCGCTACCTGGCCTGGGAGGACCGTTACCACATCCCGCCGGAGATGCTACTGCAGCTTCTGCACCACGAGATCAAGAGGGTGACGCCGGAGGAGCTGGCGGACCTCACCAACCGAAACGGAGAGACGACATGAAGATCACGATCACGGTGGAGCGCCAGATGGGCGACCACCAGGCGGTGACGCAGGAGCTGGAGTGGGGCGACTCCAACTTCGAGTGGCACGAGATCACCACTCGCGGGGCCACGCTGCTGCACGCGGTCGCCTGCAAGTTCGGTGACGTGAACCGCCGGCCGAGCACCTGGCCCGGCGAGCGAGGGATGGGAACCGGAGAGCGGGGCGTTCCCGTGGAGATCGGCGACGTGCAGGCGGAGCTCGAGCGGTTGCAGCGCCAGCAGCAACGGGGCGCGCGGCCGCAGGACCGGCCGGGCCGATGAGCGGGCGGCTCCGGCCGGGGCGCGAGAAAAAGAGCTACCGCGACGTGATCGAGCTCGGGAGGCGGTACGGCTACGAGCTCGTGGGCTACACGGGCGCCGGGCACCTCCGGCTCGTGCACCCCGTGGCCGGGACGGTCTTCGCCCCGTCGACGCCGTCGGACCGCCGCGGGCTACGGAACGTGGCGCAGAAGCTGCGGCAGCGACTCCGCGAGAGCGGGGTCACGGAACCAGAAACGAGGAACTGAACTTGGAGATCATTCACGTCGTCATCGGCGGAGCTCAGACCCAGCTCGTGCTCCGAGAGGGCACCCAGCTGAGCGTCCTTCAGCTAGACCTCGCTGAGACGGAGGTACTGATGAACGTGCTGCGGCTGGCGCTGAACAAGATGACCAACAAGGAGTTCCCGATGCCCGCTGACCTCGACGTGCGCTGGCCGATGACGCTCGACGTGAGGTGATGGCCATTCGAAACGAGGGAGGTAGAGTATCGCTACCTGAGGTGAACCGGAACGAGGGGAAAAGATCATGAACGCTCGTTTTGGTTGCCTCGCAACAACTTCGTGATATAGAACGACCCGGAAGCGGGTAAGCTTCCGGGTCGTTTTTGTCTGTGATACCGGGTAGGAGCCGGTATGAGATCGTACTTCCATCGACGAGGTAGGACTATACCATGACGGACGCCCAGACGGACAGCTCGCCGTACCTGGAGGCCGAGACGGCCGTCGCGCACATCCCCGACGACTTCCAGTTCACGTTCGGGTGGTGGCACAACGCCGAGATCAGCCGCAAGCAGGTGATCGGCGGCCAGAAGATCGACAAGACCGCGTACCACAAGCACCTCTCTCACGGCGGGTCGTACGACCAGTTCCAGTACGGGACCGAGAAGCCGATGCCGCAGGGGTTTGGTGGGAAGTGCGCCCACGAGGGCCACGACGAGCACGGTCACCAGCGCGCCGTCATCTGCGCGCGGCAGACGCACCTGTTCGTGGTCGACGTCGACGACCCGATCAACTACGCCCTGACCCAGACCGCGGAGCTGCTCGGCAAGGACCAGGCGATGACGACCCGCGGGGTCGGGTTCCACGTCTACGTCTACGTGCCCCCCGAGCTCATGGGGCAGTGGCCGACGCAGGGCCCGATCGCGGGCGGTGACATCAAGGCGAACGGGTTCGTGCCCGCCCCGCTGACCGTGCACTACACCGGCCACAAGTACGAGCTGCGGCCCGGCGCCGCGGTCGTGGTCGCGACCTCGCAGCTCCTGGCCGCGGTGAACGCGGACCGCCAGGCCCGGCGGCTCGCGAACGGTCCCGGCGGGGAGCGCGGGGACGGCAACGACCCCGAGCTCTTCAGCTACTGCGGGGCCCTGTACGCCGCGAACCCGGCGGACAAGGAGGGCGCCTGGGAGATGTGGCTGCGGAAGGCGATGAGCCTCCCGCTGTCGGACCCGACGTGGCCGTGGTCGGAGGCGGACCGGGACCGGTTCGAGCACCACTGGTCGTACTGCGAGCAGGCGCACGCCGTGAACCACCCGCCGGTGAGCTCGCCGTTTCTCCCGCCCGTCGTGACCGTGACGGCGCCCGTCCCGCACCTGCCGGTGCCGAGCGTCGCCGTGAAGCCGGGAGGGGGAGGGACGGCGGTGCCCGCCCCGCCGCAGCCCCCGGTGGTGAGCGCGGCGCCCGTGGCTCCCTCGCTCGCTCCCTCGCTGCCCGAGGTGGTGACGGTGGCCGACATCACGGAGGCGGCTCCCGTGACCGAGGGAGGGACTCAGGCCGCCAGGAAGGGCGACGACGCGGCGTCGGTCGCGGAACCGGACTGGACGGCGCTGGACGCGGCCGGGACGCCGGAGGACCCGCTGACCGCGGTCCGGCGGTTTGAGCCGTGCTGGCGAGACGACGAGGAGAACTTGACGCTGCGGGCGTGGCGCGGGGCGTGGGTCGGGTGGACGGGCACGCACTGGGCGGAGGTGGAGGAGGCGGCGCTGCGGGCCTGGATCTACCCGCGAGTGGAGCACGCCCGGTGGTCGAAGAAGACCGCCAAGGGCGAGATCAAGATGCCGTGGGCGCCGACCCGGGCGAAGGTGACGAACGTCCTGGACGCGATGGCCGCGACCTGGCACCTCGACTCGGCGGTGGAGCAGCCGGCGTGGCTGGACGGGCGGCAGGAGATGGAGCTGATCTCGCTGCGGAACGCGCTGGTGAACCCGGTCACGCGACAAGAGCACCCGCACACGGCCGCGTACTTCACGGGCTACTCGCTCCCGTTCGACCACGACCCGGGGGCGGGCTGCCCGCGGTGGGACGCGTTCCTGGCGTCGGTGTTCCCGGGGGACGCGGAGAGCGCGGCTCTTCTTCAGGAGTGGTTCGGGTACGTGATCTCGGGACGGACGGACCTGCAGAAGATGCTCTTTCTCGTCGGCGCGAGCCGGTCGGGGAAGGGAACGGTCGCGCGGACCCTGACGTCGCTGATCGGGAAGGCGAACGTGGCGGCACCGACCATGCACAACCTGTCGACTAACTTCGGGCTGTCGTCGCTCATCGGAAAGTCACTCGCGGTAATTGGAGACGCGCGGACGTCGGCGAAGACCGACACGCAGCTCATCATCGAGCGGCTGCTGATGATCACGGGTGAGGACAGCATCGACGTCGACCGGAAGAACCGGGCGATCTGGACGGGGAAGCTGCCGACGCGGGTCACGATGCTCAGCAACGACCTGCCCTCGTTCCGGGACTCGAGCGGGGCGATCGTGAACCGCATGCTCGTGCTCAAGTTCACGCAGTCGTTCCTGGGCCGGGAGGATCTGGACCTGGAACCGGAGCTGCAGGGAGAGCTGTCGGGAATCTTCAACTGGGCGCTGGTGGGACTGGAACGGATCAACCGGGTACGGCGGTTCACGACGCCGGCCGCGAGCCAAGAGATCATCAAGGAGATGGAGGAGTACGCGAGCCCGATCTCGGTGTTCCTCGCGGAGAAGTGTGAGGTCGGAGACGGGTACTGGGTGTCGCGGGATGACCTGTTCACGGCGTGGCTGCTGTGGAACGGGGACGCGGTGAAGGACGGGCAGGCGGCGAGGACGTGGTTCGGTCGCTCGTTGCACGCCGCGGTGCCCAGTCTCGGAGACACGACGGGGCGGACGAGAGGGTACAACGGGGTGCGGTTGAGGCCGGGAAACGCCACGTTCATCGCGGGGCTGAGAGGGACCGGAGAGGTCGTCAGGGAGCTGCCGAAACGAGAGGGAATCTAGGTGCTACATCGGGGGAGTTTAGGTGTTACCTGTGGGTAGATCGACATTGTTGAACGTTCAATCGGGTAACAGCTAAAATGTCCGATTGTAACAGCCTGTAGCAGCTAAGGTAGCAGCTAAAGTTTGATCAATACAGGCCCTGGGACCAGGCAAAACAGACCGATGTAGCAGCTTGTAGCAGCTAAAAGTACCGTATTCGCTCTAGTTTCAAAAAAGTGGGCATGATGTCTACAGAGAGTTACGAATAATTACAGAGAGTAGATAGAAAATCGAGAATGGCTCGTAATAGACTTTCAGGTGCTACAGGGTGCTACACCTGATCTTGGAGTGATCAATAAGTGACCCGAGAAAGTGGTATGATCGTCACATGAACTGGAACGAGCGATGCCGAGCCGCGGGGGTGTCGGAGGACAGCGGCCCGTACGGCGCTACCGCTCAACGAGGACCCGGCGACGAGACATCGGCGCTGGAGCGCCTGGTCACGTGGGCCGAGAAAAACGACCTTCGCTGGGTTCCTCACGTCGGCGTGTGCCCGTGCTGGGTGCTCGGGAAGAACCCACACGCCGGCACGTGCAAGCGCCTGGGAGTCTCGGATGAGAAGGGAGCGTGGAAGGATCACGTCTCGACGTGGTGCTCACGTTCGCGAAAGGGACGCGGGGCTCGAGAGGTGTGAATCGCTCAGCCGTACGTCAACGAGGAGTGGGACCCGATGGCGGAGAAAGAGATCCAGCTCCTCATCGCTCGAGGGCTCAGGGTGACGGTGACGACAGGCTGGTACCTGCCGCCTCATACCCGATGCGTTGAGGTGAGGCGTGAGGCCTGATAGAGGGGTGTGTGCGTATACGTACACGCGTGTCCATGAAATGAGGCAGAAGTGAGTGAGGCGCGAGACGTGCCCGGCGAGGTGACGCTGGAGGAGGTGGAGGCGAGCGTGTGGCGGCTGCTCGCGAGCGCGAGTGAGGGGCGAGATGGATCGGGCGTGAGCGCGCGATTGGACGCGGTGCTGGTGCTGGTGAGGCGGTACGGGGAGTGCGTGGCGAGGCAGCGAGAGGTCGAGATGAGGCGCCGAGAGAGCGCCGCGGGAAAGGAAAAGGAGGGCGTGAAGCGGTGCTCGACGTGCGGGCGCGAGCTGGCCATCGCGGAGTTTCACCGCAACACGAGCCGGCCCGACGGGCGCCAGAGCCGGTGCAAGGAGTGCGCGGGAGCGGCCCGGCGAGCGCGTACGCGGGTCGCGGCGAGGCAGCGAGAGGCGGTTTCGGTTACTCTCGGTGCTCGTTTTGAGGGCGCGGGGACGGCGAACGGGGCGTGAGGCACCCCTGGCTGGCCGACGGGGCCTATATCACGGTCTGTCCCGTGTGCGGGCTGGCCTGCGAGGGGGCGAGCGAGGACGAGCGGGGTACCTTATATACGCACGCGCGGCGCGACTACCCGTGTCGCCTGGCCCACCGCCTCAACGAGTCAGGCGTCGGGTTCGACCCGGAGCTCTTTCTCGAGGCGCTGCGGCTCATCGAGAAAGGACCGTACGAGTGGTGAGGTTGCCGGCCTGGCTGCGGCGCTGGCTGAGGGTCGAGTCGCCGAGCGAGGTCTTCGCTCCGCGTCGCGGCCAGCAGCGTCACCCGGCCTGCGTGGTCGCGCCGCCCTTGGCCACGACGTCGATGACGAGCGGGACGGTCGATGAGAGCGATCTCGATCTGGCCGTGGCGGTTCGCGATGAGCGCCGCTGAGGAAGTCGACCTGTGGTGCACGACCCACGAGCGCTGGGCGATCGGCAGCGAGCGCCACGCGGCGGGTCCCGAGCACGTCTTGGAGTGGCGAGAGCGACCGCGTGAGGGCACCCAGCTGGCCTCGATTGGACAGGTCGGATAGGATCAGCGGAGAAACGAGTTCTCGTTTTCCGCTGAAATCTCGCGAAGATCAAAGAACCAGGCCATCAGCCTGGCTTTTTTGGCTCATCGGGTCCGTCGAGCCAGCTCGTCGAGGACCGCGTCCGCCGCGGCGGGGGACAGGATCGGCAGCTCCCGCTTCAGCAGGTCCTGCACCACGGTGATCACGAGCTGGGTACGGGTGCGGCGCGAGGTGAAGGCGCCCGCGTGGCGCTTGACGAGGCGCGCGGCGTCGTTGAAGAGAGCGTCGACGACCTGGCGGGCGGCCTGGTTGAGAGTCTGGTCCGACATCGGAAGCTCCTGTTCTGCGGTGGTAGGATCATTCTATGTCGTTTTTGCACAGAAGTACACAGCTCTAGCACAGAAAAGAGGGCCCCTCGCTTTGCTGAGAGGCCCTCTCGTTCAGTTTGATCTTACGTGCACCTTCGCCGCTAGAGCTTCTTCGCCCAGCGCCAGACCTTCACCCACAGGCGAGTGAGAACCTCCTCGTTGAGGACCTCGTCGCTCTCGAGGAACGCGACGAGCTCCTGGCGGGTCGTGTCCTTCCCGATCACGAGCTTGGGCTTGTCCTGGCCGGCCAGGTGCCGGGCCTGGTCCTCGGTGAGCTTGACCGTGAGGGCCAGCCGACCGTCGAACGTGCGCCCCGCCTCGAGGTTGCCGGCGTTCACGTAGTGGTGGGGGAACGAGGCACTCGACACCGGGCCCTCCACGAGCACCTCCACGCTCTCGCGCGTGGGCTTGACGGGAGCCTGGCGAGGCAGCTTCTCCAGGTCGCGGTCCGCGAGCTCGACGTGCGCGTCCTCCGTAAGCGACGGGCCGCGGAACGTGCCCGTGAGGTGCGTCTCGACGACGGGATTGTGCCGGACGATGACGGGCAGGGCCTGGCCCTCCCGCAGGCACGTGATCGTCGCGTCGTCGAGCAGCTCCTCGACGAGGTGAGCGGCGTGGCTGGCGCGAGCCCGCGGGTCGTGGTGACTCGGCACGTACGCGTCGAACTCGTTGTGGAGGAGCAGCTCGAGGCGCTGTTTCAGCTGGTCGTCCATCAGGAGAAGTCCCCCGCCTCGGCCTCGTCGCCGTAGCTGGGGTTGTCGTCGATCGCGGCGTCCTGCCAGGCGGCCGGTGCGGCGCTGAGGTACGCGGGAACGGGCTCGTCGGCGTCATGGTTCTTCTCGCGCCAGGTCTCCACGACCACGCTCACGACGTGGCGCGAGTTGAAGGCGCTGAAGTCGCCGTTCGGGAGCTCGAGGTTGATCCCCTGCACGCCCTCGTTGAGGATCTCGGCCATCCGCTGGGCCGTCTCGGCGGTCACCCCGTCGACCTCCTTCCAGGCGCTCTTCACGGCGTGGCCGGTGACGAGGTGCACGACGCTGCGCTGCTTGATCATCTGGTTCCTTCTTCCGGTTCGGTCTGTCTTCCTGGCCTGGCTGAGCCAGTCTATCACAGAACTGTGCAAATGTACACAAAATCAGGCGGTGAAGTCGGCGCTCTCGTCCTCGAGGGTCGCGAGGATCTCCCAGCCCCGTGGCCAACACCGCCGGCACCGCTGAGCGCGCACGCGCCGCGTGTGGTCCGCCAGCAGGCGGCGAGCGAGCACCTGCGAGAAACCGCCGTAGGTGACGTAGTCGTTGCCGGCGCGCCGCTCCAGGCGAGAGGCGCGGCGGTCCAGGCGGATCAGCTTCTTCTCGTGGCCGCGGTTCTTGCGTCCCATGATCAATTTCCCGTCAGGGTCGAGAGCGAGGGCGTGGTCAAGACCAGGGACAGGATCACGATGGCCATGGCCACGCCGATGACGGCCAGGCGCGGGCCCGGCTTCTTCGGTGGGAGGGGCTCACGCTCAACGTGGAGCTCCTCCCACCAGTGCGGGTAGGCGTTGTGGCGGTTGCGTGGGAGCACCCGTTGATCATATCGGGTGTGACGAGTGACACGATGGCCGGCCATCAGTCGTCTCCCAACACCGTGATCGAGATGGCCTCCTGCTCGAGCACCGTCGCGGTGCAGATCCGGTCCTGCGCCTCGGTCGACAGCTCACGCCACTCCTTCCGCGGGATGCCCGTGTCGAGCTCCACGCGGAACCGGACGGCGTGGAAGCTCGTCACGCGGAGCTTGATCGTCTCGTTCTCGTACGCCTCGTCCTGCTCGGCCTCCTCTTGCAGGGCGGCGTGCAGGGACGCGTTGAGCTCCGCGGCGGTGGGGCGGTTGACCTCGCGGATCGCCGCCCGCACCGCGGGGTCGCTGTACGTGTTCTCGTCGCTCATGCCGTCTCCACCACGTCGAGCTCGGTCACGGTCCCGCTCTCATCGACGCTCGCGGCACCCATCACGAAGGCGTAGAGCACCGTCCCCATCACGTTCTTGATGGTCACCTGGCCTTCCCCGTACACCTCGACCACGAGGCCCACGTCGGCCAGGTGCACGTCCGTGCTCTCGTTCTCGCGGAGCTCGTTGCTGTAGCTCATGATCAGTCCTCGTCTCGGGTCGGCTCGGTCGTGTAGAACTCGTCGGTGAGGGAGTCGAAGGGCTCGCTCTCGGTCTCGTCCTGGCTGGCCCACAGGGCCCGGCGGTACGCGGCGGCGCGGTCCACGGCTCAGCGCTCCTTCGCGTTGTGGATGAGGCCGATGACGATCAGAATCGCGATGAGGCTGGCGCCTACGATGAGCGCGACCGGCGAGAAGTAGAGGGTCTCGAGCAAGTGGATCATCGTGGGCCTCTTCCTGGTTCCGTGTTCCTGATAGCTTAATTCTATGCCGAGCGCGGCAAAATGTAAACACCCACGGCCGACTTCTCCACCACCTCGCTCGCCGCGACGGGCGGGTTCCCCAGTTCGCACGGCCGCCCGCCCCGCGCGTGCCACACCAGGCGCGCGTCCCGGTACACCTCCAGGCGCACGGCCTCCTGGCCGCACGCCGCGCACGGGCCCGCGAGAGGGACGTGCCAGACCTTCTCACTCACGTCACGCCTCCTGCAGGCAAAAGAGCAGGTATCTCTCCGACTCGGTCAAGATCAGGATGTTGCGCTCGTAGAGACTGAGCACCCGCGAGGCGACGTCCTGCAGGTCCCCGAACTCGTTCGGGCTGAAGGTCAGGGTCACGTCCTGGTTGATCTTCACGGTGCCTCCTGGCTGGTTTTGTGTTGATACCTCAATTCTATGTCGAACTCTCTCGTTTGTAAACACCTGGCGGGCACTCCCGGTGAAACCCCGCGCCCAGCACCGCCTGCACCACGTCCCCCAGCGCGTCGTCCACGACCCCGTTGTACGTCATCGGCGCCAGGGCCGCCACGAGCGCTGCCTCATCCCGTTCCCGGGGCGTCAGCTTCTGGGCCGCGAAGTATACCTCCAAGTCCGCCCGCAGCTCGTCCCATTTCCCGTCCACCATCAGCTGCAGCCGCGGCGGGCGCTCGTCGGCCGCGTACGGGAAGGAGTCCTGGCAGTCCGCGCACCAGTACTCCTGGCCGCCGCTCATCAGCTGATAGGTCGTGTTCTCGCCGCCGCAGCTCTCACACGTCACGTCGTCTCCTCGGGTTCGTACTTCGCCTTCAGCTCCGCGAGCTTCTCTCGCTCCCATTTTTCGCGCCGCGGCCGCGACTCCTCTTCCCGGGCCGCCACCCACGCCTTGTGCTCGTCGATCTCCGCCTGGCTGGCCACCTCGTCCCAACGCAGCGTCGCGAAGTTCACCTCCACGTCGAGCGGGTCACCCGCCCGCGGGTGCTCCGTCTCGAGCCACGCGATCAGGTCCCGCAGCGGGATCGTCCCGTCCATCGACGCGTAGACGTGGAACCGCCACGGCTCGTCCACGGGGGTTCGTGTGAAGCTGGCGGTGCACTTTCTTGATCTTCCAGCCCGTCACTCGCTTTCGCCCTCCTTCTCCTTGTCCCAGCCCGCCGGCGCTCGCCAGTCACACGCTCGGGCCAGCGCCGCGTACTCCTTCGGCCACCACGTCCACACCCGGCTCTTCACGCCCGCCGCGGTCACGGTCTCATCCAGCAGTGCCCTGGCCGCGGCCACGAGTTCCTCGTACGGGGCGACCCGCGATCGGCCCAGACTCTTCCGCTCGGCGCGGCGCCGCGCCATCTCTTCCGGCGCCGCGTACGGGTCCTCCTCCACCTCAAAGTGCAGCGGGTGCTCGTGATCGAACGGCGGCAGGCACCGCGCGTGGTTGCGAACGTCCTCCGGCGGGTCGCACTCGTAGAAGCCGACCATCCCCGCGCCCGGCGGGACGTAATGCGGTTCGGTGCGCTGGCACACCTGGCCGGCCTTGTTCTGGTGGCTCACTGGCCCTCTCCTTCTCTCCTGGCGCTCACGACGCAGTCGTCGCGAGATCACTGCGGTCCCCAGTACACCGTGTCGACCGCTCTCTCGCACCCCTGGCACCACAGCGCCGAGTGTGAACCGCAGTCCTCGCAGCCGACCTCGGTCTCCTCGCGCGTCGTGTTGAGGTACTCGCAGTACGGGCAGTCCCAGGGCGCCACGGGAGGGAACAGGTCCGGGTCCTCACTCACGTCGTTCCCTGGCCTTTCTTCTCCTCGTGCCACGCGAGCACCTTCTCCACGAGCCAGTCGTCGTCCCCGGCGCTCTGCTCGATCAGCCAGCGCAGCTCGTCCGCGGGGGTCTTCTCGCACCGGTGGTCCCGGGCGAGCGTCGTGATGTCGTCCAGCGTGGCCGCGGCGCTCAGGCGGCTCACCACGCAGTTCTCTCGGCCGGCGCGGACGTGCTCGAGGCGGTTCCCGTTCTCTCGGCGAGCGACCACGAACTGGCCCGCGTGCGCGGCGTGGATCCAGGTCACGTCGTCACCTCAATCTCGTCAGCCAGCTCGACGGGAAACAGGGGGTCGTCGGTCTTGATCAAAACACCGAGAAGGTGATGTCGTCGCACGAGTGCGTAACCCTCATCATCCAGCACGCGAAGTGCGGCGGCGAGACCGGCTGCCTGCGCGGGACGGTCGCTCTCTTCGAGGTCAACGCCCCAGTAACCGGCGACCCCGTCCACGCTCGCCGCGATCAGCTTCTCGGTCAGGTCACTCACGTCAGCCTCCCGAGCTCGGTCAGGACTCGCAGCACGTCGTCCACGAGCGTGAACCCGATCTGGCCGGCCAGGTCGTCGCGGCGGTAGAACTTGCAGCTGGCCGGGTACGCGTCGCAGGCGCAGAGGTGCTGGTGCGTCTCGTCGGCGAGCTGGTACGCGATCCGCTCGCTCAGGTCCTCGCGGTCCAGGACGTCCTCGCTCGCCGGGCCCGGGAGGTCACTCCGGGTCAGGCGCAGCCGCGCGAACCCGTCCTCGTCGGTCAGCCACTGGCCGGCCGTCACGCTTCTCCCGTCGCGCTCCAGCTCCACGAACACGGCCTCGTTTCCGGGGCCGGGCGGCGCCGTGAACACGACGTCGAGGTGCTCGCTCACGTCTTCTCCTCTCGTTCCTTCTCCAACAGGTCACTCAGCTCGCAGAGCAGGCACGCCCGCAGCGCCGGGTTGTGCGGTCCCGGGTGCAGGTGCTGGGTGTGGCCGCAGTTCGGGCAGGCCACGTCGATCAGCTGGCCGGCGATGACTCTCATCCGGCAAGCCTTGACCCAGCTCACGTCTCCTCGTCTCGCACGAACAGCTGAGCCGGGTGCGGCACCGGGTAGTACGCGTCGTCCTCGCCCTCGTACTCGTCGAGCAACCACCAGGTCACGCTCGACGCGTCCCCTGGCTGTCGGATGGTCAGGTCGTGCACCTCCACGACCCGGGGCAGCACCCCGTCGCGCCGCGACACGTACCGCTCCACGTCCCGGTCCTCGTACCGGAACGTCATCGGCACGAGCTCGACGACCTCTTCTTTCTTCGTCACTCGTCCGTCTCCCACTCCACGGTCACCTTCGGTCGCCTGACCTTCCCGTTCTCGTCCCAGACGAGCCACGACGGGAGCGTGAGCAGGAGGCAGCGGTCGTCCTCGAGCAGCGCCGCGGCGCGGTCGTACGCCTCCGCCTCTCGTTCGAGCTCCTCCCACCCGTTCGAGCCCTTTGTCCAGTTGTCGCGGTACGCCCGTCGTCCCGCCGCGGCCAGGCGCAGCCGGGCCACCGGGTCGGCGGGTAGCCTCGGCTCGCTCATCTCGTCCACCTTTCCACGGCCCACAGGCCCACGCCCGTCGCAGCCCCGCACAGCACCGCGACGTACCCGAGCGGCGCCAGCACGAGGACGTTCCCGAGGGACAGAGCCGTTCTCAGCGTCACGCTCATCTCGTTCCTTCTCTCTTCTCTCTTCTCTCTTCCGAGGTGAGGCCCGAGCTCCGGGGAAGGGGAGCTCGGGCCTCGGTCTCAGCGCGGGCCGACCGACGGGCTGGCCTGGCGCGTGGGGTTGCTCGTCGATGGGCGGTCCGTGACCCGGAAGTCCGCCATCTTCGCGAACCGCGCGTACGCGAAGGTGTCGTGCAGGTCGGCCGCGACGGTCTTCTCCAGGCCGAGGTAGTGCATGGCCAGGTACTCGACGAGCAGGTGGACGGGACCGCTCACGCGGTAGGTGGGCCAGCCGTTGGCCTCTCCCGTCTGCAGGACGAGGATGCCGTTGACGGCCGGGGGAAGGCCGTCCTTGTCGCTCGCCCAGTCGAGCTCGACGGTGATCACGGGAACGCTGGTGTCGTCTGCCATGAGGGCTCCTTCTGGTTGCTGGTCGGTTTTTCCGACCTGAGGCAACCATATCACCTGCCACGCCATTTGTAAACACCCTCACGTAAAAAGTGGGGCCGCCCTCCCCGAAGAAGAGCGGCCCCACGCCGGCGTGCCCTTTCTAGTCGCGGTGACACGCCGTTTATCCCGGCTAACCGCTAAGGACGGCGTCGCCATCGGGCTCACCCCGGCGATGGCCACCTCGCGTGACCGGGGGTCTTGCCTAAACGAGACGGGCGGGCTCAAACACCCGCGGCACCCCGTCGGGTCCGTCTCGTTTTGTGCGCTGGCCCGACTCGAACGGGCCGGCAACCTTCTCGGTCCGGTGCACCGGCCGATCTCGCGCAGCGCTCCATCTTTCTAGGACGGTGCTCGATTCAAGCCGTGCCCTGATTATCGACACGGCTAACCGAGTAGAGCGTCGCACCTGGTCGAGGGATCGAACCTCGTTCTGCGCTTTTGGAGAGCGCCGTGCTGCCACTGCACCAACCAGGCCCGACCGATCGCTCCCACGTAAACCGGGACGCCGTGTACCAGGGGCCAGGCCCCCGGCATCGCGCTCGCCTCCCGGACCATCTTCTCCATACCCCATCCCGGCGGTGGTCCGAGCGCGATCAGTCGTCTGTCTCTCGAGGCTCATCGCAGTCGACGCAAGAGTCGAACCGCTCGCTGTCGATGTTGAACCGGTGCCCGTGCACCTCACACGCGGTCCACTCCGAGAAGTCGATCTCGTCTCGTTCCTGGGTCTCCACGTTTTGCCTCCTCTCTACGAACCGCGACGAGCCCGAACCAAACCACGTCTCGTCTCGAGGCACCCTGCAACGAATGTCGCGTTGGGCCGTCCCACCAGGAGGCCGTTCCTCGTCCTCCACGGCATGAGACTGGTCTCGCCGTGCCTCTTCCCTACGAGCCGTACCGGGGAATCGAACCCCGTCCCGCTGGTTGGAAGCCAGATATGCAGCCACTACACCAGTACGGCACACGGGACGGTTTCTACCTCCGACGCCTCGGCGTGCATACCCCCATCGAGCTCGTTACCGATCCCGAACGGTCTAGCTCCGACGTACGTCCCTCGGACCTCACGTGCCCCACGCCGGGATCGAACCGGCGACCACTGGATGAAAGCCAGCGATGTTGCCACTACACCAGTGGGGCGAGAAGAGGGTGACGGGAGTCGAACCCGCCCAGCGGACCGTCGTCCTTTTGGCGTACGCCGTCAGCCCTGACGCTCCGGGAGTCGAACCCGGATACTGCCGGTTACCCTCTTCAGCTGACCCGGGAGGACTCGAACCTCCAACCACCTGGTTAACAGCCAGGAGCTCTGCCGTTGAGCTACGGATCATTGCGTGGGCCTCTGCCGCTGAGGTACCGATCGTGATCGTTCTCACCGTACCCGGTCTTCCGCCACGCGGTCCTTCGGGTCGTGCTCGAGCGACCTGCCAAACGATCGAGAGGGACTCGAACCCTCGTCTTCCCACCGCGCCATCGACGGGAGTCGAACCCGCTGCCACCTGGCTGACAACCAGGCACTCTACCGTTGAGTTACGACGGCCTAGCACGGTAGGGCTGCAACCCGCTGGGGAATCGAACCCCACCCTACCGCTGACGACCGTGGCCACGGTCGTTTGTACCCCACGCGGGGATCGAACCCGCGTCTCCTGGCTGAGAACCAGGTGTGACTGCCACTGCACCAGTGGGGCTTTCCCGAGGGCCTAGCACCTGCGAGGGCTCGAACCTCCCACCGGTTACCAGCCGGTCGCTCCTGCGCCGGGTGTCGAACCCGGTAGGTCCTCGGTTCGGCGGTAAGGTTTGGTTTTCCTGACCGCCTGGTAGTACCTACTATACCAGCCGCGGGGCAGCTTGTAAACAGCTTTTGCCCCTCGTTTTCATGATTCTTTGCACAGTTCCTCGAGCCGCTGGCGGGTCCCGGGGTCGATCTTGTCGCGGATCAGCAGGTACGCGCCCCACCCGTCCCCCGGCCGACGATCCCGTTCTCGCCGGCCCCGTTCGCCTCTCAGCTCGTGGTTCACGTGCCGAACGTGCCAGTACCGGGCCAGCGTGAGCGGGTACCGGGGACACACCTGGCAGCGGTACGGCTCCAGGTCCCCGGCGCGGGTGTTCCGCTCCACCAGGCGAGCGAACGCCTCCGCGTCCCGGCGGTTGTACAGCCGCACCTTGACGCAGGGCTGGCCGGGAACCGTCGGTTCCAGGAGCCAGTCGACGGCGCTCAGCCGGTCCGCGGCCAGGGTCTCCGCGGCCTCGCGCTTCTCCCGGCAGTACGTCAGGTCCTCGTACGCGGCGGTGAGCTCGCGGTTGAGGTCGGCCACTCGAAGCTCCTTGACCTCGAGGGCCGACCTCAGCTCGCTCAGCTCCCGGCTCTCACCGAGCCGGTGCCGCAGCCACGCCAGCATCGCCGCGTCGCTCTCGGATCAGGGTCACCCACGCCTCGGTCAAGGCCTCCCATCGCGCGGTCCCCAGCTCGAAGAAGTCGAGGCTGAAACCGTGGTTGATCTCGAACCGGCTGGCCAGGTAGCGTGAGACCTCGGACACGTCCAGGAGCCGTTTCACGAGCTCGTCGTACTGGTCGACGACGTAGAGCTTCTCGGAGTGGATCTCGGCCAGCTGGCCGACCACGCACCGGTCGAACTCCCGGAGGTCCAGCCGCTCGAGGTCAACCTCGTTCACCCAGGACGGGCCGAAGTGTCGGTCCAGAGCGGCCGCGCCCCGGGCCACCCGACCGGGCAGCTTGACCAGGACCTCATCCACGGTCTCGGTCACGTCGAGGCTCTCTTCATACATCGTGATCTCCTCTCAGTCACACTGCTTCGGGTCGAGCGTCGGTGGCAGGTCGGCGCCTCGCCAATCCTCGGTGAGGAACGACTGCGCTGCCGTGTCGTAGTCCTGGATGTGGTTCAGGCAGTCGCGCTGGTCGCCCTGCAGGGTCACCTGCAGGTTCCCGTACTGCTGTGCGTCCGGGTCGTACGGGGTGCCGTTCCCGGACCAGTCCGGGTGGGCCTGCTGGAACTGGGCCAGGTTCGCCTTGTCGGTCGCGATCTTCTGCACGTCAAGAGTGACCGCGTTCTGGTCGAGGTGGAACTCCTGCTGTGCGGCGAGGAAGTTCTGCGTCGAGTTCTTCTGCTGGACCGCGTTCCCCTGGCCCCACCAGTACGAGAACCCGGTGGTGATCCCGAACACGAGCGCGATAAGCACGAGAACGGTCAGGATCACGGCCACGACGGCCTTCGTCACCGTCCAGAACGGGCGGCGTTCCAGGTCCTTCTCCCAGCCCGCCGCGGACCGCCGCCACGGGTCCCGGGCCATCACTTGCCGCCGACCTTGGCCAGCCCGCCGTAGTTGATCGCCGGGGCCTGGCCGACGTTGTAGGTGACGATCGGCTGCTGGGTGATGTTCTGCGGCACGTCCGACTCGGAGATGATCACGCCGGCGAAGATGTGCTCCGCGCCCGACGTGTCGAAGAAGTCGGCGGTGCCGAACTCGGGGCCGTAGGTGCCGTTGTCGGTCGGGGAGTTGACCGTGCCGCAGGCGTAGCCGCCGTTCCCGCCGTCGTTGCAGACCACGTCCGTGGTCTCGGTCATCGACGAGTTCGGGTCGAACACGAGCCCCTTGATCGACCCGTTCCACAGCACCTGGCCGTACGGGGTCATGACCGTGACGTAGCGGGTCTCGTTCGGGTCGTTCTCGCGGAGCTGGTGCTCCTTGATCTCCTGCTCCTCGGTGAAGCCGCCGTTGAGCACCTGGCTCTTCGGGAACGGCACCTTGGCGTTCGCGGCGGCCTCGATCTGGCCGGTCAAGTTCTCGTTGTTGGTCTCGGCGGTCGACGCCGAGGTGTTGCCGTCGTTGCAGCCCACCAGGATCAACCCGACGCCCGCCAGGCCGGCCACGGCCAGGGCGACGCGCTTGGTCTTCGCTCTCATTCGCTTCCTCGTTCTCTTCTCGTTGGTTGGGTTGGCTACAGGCTGGGGTCGGCGGCGATGACGTCACCGATCTGCGGGAGGGTCCGGTGCAGCTCGTCGTTCAGAAAAGACAAGCTCCTCACGGCGTTCGGGACATCCACGTTCGAGACATCCACGTGTGTGAGGCGCACGTCGGGGTTCGCCATCCTGAGTCCCGCCCACTCCTGGACGTCCCGTGGCAGGAACGACCCGTATATGGGGACCGCCGTGACGCCCGGTCCGACCCGGTAACGCTCGTTGTCGCTGCCGTACCACGCCCGGTTTTCCGGGTCCTCGCGGACCCACAGGTCCGTCAGCACGCCGAGGCAGCAGAAGGTCCCGCGAGGCACGCCCGGCGCCGGGTCCTTCACGAGCGTGCCGCAGAGCTGCCCGCGGGCCTGCTGGTACTCGGGGGAGCGGCAGGCGTCGGCCCAGCGCTGCTTGATCTCGGGGTTCATGCTCACAGGGACTCCCGGACGCACGCCGCGATCTGAGGGAAGGGGAACTTGAGGTCGTCGTTCAGACGAGTGAGCGGCGCCTCGCAGGGGTAGCCGTTGCTCTCGTACAGCACGTACGGGTCGGTGACGACCTGGGTCACGGCGCTCTCGTCGATCACGACCAGGCCCGCCCAGCGGGCGACTTCCACGGGAAGGATCGAGCGCTCGTGCTTGGTCGCGTCCTGCCAGGTCGTGCCCGTGGCGCGGCAGTACAGCTCGGTGAGCACGCCGAGGCAGCAGTGCAACACGCGAGGCATCTCGAGCTGCCTGTCGTAGGTCACGCGCAGCGCGCCGGTGCCCTGCTGGAACTCGTCGCTCTCGAGGGCCGAGGCCCAGAGTTCCTTGATCTCGGGGTCCATCGTGACCGGGGGAAATGGGTTGGTCACGTCACAGCTCCAGTCCCGTGTCGATGCCGCCGATGACCAGGTCACCGTCGGTCACGTCGATCGCGAGGCCGTTGCCGAGGCCGACGTCGAGGTGTCCCGACATGTCGATCCCGACCTGGCCGACGTCGTCGATCGGGTCGCACGAATAGCAACTGAGGCCGTAGTAGTTGTGCCGGTGAGTGGCGCACCAGGGCATGGTCAGTCCTTCCGGGTGGTAGGGGTGACGCGTTTCTCGATCTCGGCGACCCAGGCCGCTTTCAGGGCGGCCCAGTTCTCGTTGTTGGCGCCGTCCCTCAGGGCGAGACCGTGCGCGACCTCGTTATAGGAGTCACTGTTGAACAGCTTCGTGAACAGGCCGTGGTAGTGAGTGCCCTCGGCCTGAGCGACCTGGCCGAGCACGCACCGGCTGGCCGACGCCATGTTGAGCTGGGCCACGTCGACCTTCTCGGCCCACCCCGGCCGCTTCTCGTCGAGCAGCCGGGCACCTCGTCGGACGTCGGTCTCAAGCACGCTGCTTCCTCTCGTAGTCGACCTCGGCGAGCAGCCCTACCGCGATCGCGGTCGCGAGCACGGCGACGAGGAACCCCGCCTCGGTAGCGGCGGTCAGCGCCAGGGCAGCGAGGCCCAGGCACGCGAACGCCCCGGCCCGCGTGATCTTGGTGAAGACGCTCATCTCGGTTCCTTCCTGTTCCTGCTTCCGTGATGGTGCAACCATATCATGACCACGGGATTTTGTAAACAGCTACGGCAGCTCTTTCAGCTCGTTCTTCACGTCCCGCTCCAGGCGCCGCAGGGTCGCCTCTCGATCCACGGGCCGCCGCGCCAGGCGGTGCACCGGTTGGAAGACCGTCACCGCTCCCAGGACGAGCAGGGCCGCGAGTCCCACCGGCGTCAGCAGAGGCCAGACCAGGCACAGCAGCGCCGAGTACCAGGTCGCCTTGAGCGTGGCCGAGTGATCGCGCTCCTTCTCCTGGTAGGCCGACCAGTCGGGGTGGTCCTCGACGCGGCCGTAGTCGTACTTGCCCCGGAAGCCAGGCCGCGTCGTGTCGGGCTCGAAGTGGCGCCCGTAGACGCAGTCGCAGTTCGGGGCCACGTCTCCGCGACAGTCCCGTCGCAGGTGACGGCGGTACTGGTACCGGTACACCCGCGACCAGAGGAGCAGGTACGCCCCGCTGGCCGCGGTCAGGTAGGCGCTCGGTACCACGAGCGCGAGCACCAGGGTAGGGATCACGGCCGCCACTCCGTCCGGTAGCCCGGGTGGTCCTCGTACTCACTGGCCAGCTGTCGCAAGGTCTGCTGGGCCAGGAAGTACGGGTTGAAGTCGTCCCCGGTGTAGCCGTCCAGCCAGGAGGACCACGCCTCCACTATGCGACGGCGACCGAGCAGGGAACGGATCTTGCGCCGGGTCGTCGCCTTCCCGTTCCGGCGTGACGCCTGAGTGAGCTGTCGACGAAGCTCGATCAGCTCCTCGTCGTACCGGTTGAGCAGGAACGCGGCCAGGGCCGGGTACGGGTCGACCGCGACGTTCTCAGTCATCGAGATCAGCTGCATCGACCACGCCTCCCGCCTTCAGCGCGGGAAGCCGCGGCACCACGGTCACGACCTTCTCCTGGGAGCGGCTCCGCTCCTCCGCGGCGATCTCCTGGGCGCGGTCCACCCGGACGGTAGCCAGGCGGTGCACCGGGCGCAGCAGGCCGAGCCAGGTCAGCTTGCCGAGAGCCGTGGCCAGCCAGGCGATCCCGACCGCGGTCAGCGTGACCAGCAGCAGCGTCACGGTCACGGGCCAGATCCCGGCCAGCCACAGCGAGGACTCGATCGCCTCGTGACGGGCCAGGCCGGGGCGCAGCTCGGGCTTCTCGTTGCCCTTCTTGTGTCGCCACACCCTCGTTTGGCCGTAGCCGATGTCGACCCAGTCGTTGCACTTGCAGTACCTCGTGCAGCGCATCTCCTCGTGCTTCTTCAGCCGCACCCGGTAGCGGTGCGGCACGAGCAGGACGTACGCCGTGGCCCCGGTCAGCACGTACCCGGTGCTCAGGAACGCCCACTCCAGCCCGTCCATCACGTCTCCTTTCAATTGTTACGGTCATACCACGCGAGGTAGGTCTCGTACAGCCACTCTCTCAGTACGGTGACCAGGAAGATACCGATCATCACGGCGGCCTCCTCATCCCAGAGGTGCTCCGCGACGATCGCGAGATAGACGCTTCCCGCGATCGCCACGGTGTCGATCATCAGCTCGGTCTCGGCGTCCACGTCAGTCTCCCAGCGAGTAGATGAGAGCGGCCAGGACCAGCCCGACGATGCCGCCGATGACCTGGCCGATGAGGATGCCCCACTCTCCGAGAAGCAGGGCCCCTCCCACCAGGCCGGCCTCCATGAAGACGATCACGATGAGCCACGCGGCAACGGCCCTCACGACCGCTCCCGCAGCTCGGTCAAGGTGCGGGCCAGGTTCGCGATCTCGACCTGGGTCTCGAGCTTCCCGACCCAGCGCCACGGCCAGGCGCTGGCGCCCCAGCGGACCCCGAGCAGGCCGCCCGCGATCGCGCCGGTGGTGTCGGCGTCGTGGCCGCGGTTGACGAGCTGGACGAGGGTGTCCTCGGCGGGCTGGTCCTGCTGCAGGGCCCAGATCGCGCACTTCAGGGAGTCGATCACGTAGCCGTGGGTGTTGAGCTTCGTGATCTTCAGGTCGGGAGAGACCTGCAGGGCCTCCCGCACCTCGGGGTGCAGGTTCAGCGGGTCGTGCAGGACCCGGTTCAGTGCCGCCTTCACGGTCAGGCCCTCGATCAGCCAGGCCGCGACCTCGTTGTAGGCGAGGCAGGCGGTGGTGCAGCGCGAGTCGTAGTGGGTGACCGCGCTGATGTCGAGGGACTGGGCCTCCCGGTTCCAGCGGTCTCGCACCGCCAGGGCGGTGGGCAGGCAGCGCATCAGGGAGCCGTTGCCCGCGGAGCCCGGATCCTTCAGACTGGCGTTGCGGCCGCTCGTGACCGGGTCCCCGGTCCGCGCGAGCTCGGTCAGGGCCCGCTTCGTGAGGCCGCCCACGTCGTGCGGGTTGCCGGCGGCCCAGCGCAGGAAGTTGTTGGCTACCCGGTCGAGGGAGTATCCCGCGGCGTAGGCCCGGGCGACGGCCAGGGTCAGGTCGGTGTCGTCGGTCGGCTCCCCGCGCCGCCACTTCAGGATGCCGCCGCCGACGATCTCGCGGTGCACGCCGTACCGGGCCTGGATGGAGATGGGATTCAGGAACTCGGTGGTGGCTCCCAGGGCGTCGCCGACGGCGACCCCCAGGAGCCCGCCGAGAACGCGGTCGTGGGTGGTGAGAGTGGTGATGGTGCGCACGGTGCTTCCTTCCTGTTCCGGGTCAGATCGTCTCAACGCCCGTGATGATCACGGAGCTGTGAGTGAACGTGGGCTGGGCGGGAGCCGGGTTCGCGGCACCGGAGATCAAGGCCAGGGCGAGTCCCGCCGCGACGAGGCCGAGGGCGCTCACGCCGAGGCCCCACCTCGCGTCGCCGCGGTAGTAGGTGACGGGGCCCGCGACCATCGCGATCGCGCCCACGATCAGGTCGAACCAGAGGGCCTGGCTCATCGGGTCGCCTCCGCCCACGCGACGTCGAAGGCGTGGTTGGCCAGGCTCTCGGCCTCGGTCTCGCTCCGGCGAGTGACGGCGACGGTGACCTCGATGCCGCTGGGCGTGGTGGCGGAGACCGTGACCCGGTAGTGGCGGTTGATGATGCCGATCGGCTGGGTCTCGATGCGAGCCTGCATGGTAACTCCCTGGTCCGTTTTGCTGTTAGGACAATCATAACACAAAAACAGCAACATGTAAACAGCCAGCGGGACCTCGAGGTAGGATCCTCTCATGGGATTCCTGCTCGACGCCTCCCACTACCAGGGGACCATCAACTGGCCCCGGGTGAGGGCGGACAACTGCCTCGGAGCCTATATCAAGGTCTCCGACGGTAGCACGGGCGTGGACCCCACCTGGCAGACCAACCACGCCGGGGCGCGAGGCGTCGGCCTGCCGGTCGGCCCCTACCACTTCGCCGAGGGCGGCAACTCCGGCACCGAGGCGGCTCACTTCAGCGGCGCCTGGCCGGCCGGCTGGGACCTCGACCCCGTTCTCGACTACGAGATCGCCGGGGCCAACGCCGGCTGGCTGAGCTCGTTTCGCCTCAACTTCCGCACGATCACGGGCTTCCAGCCCTTCCGGGTCTACAGCGGCCTGTCCCTGCTCGAGGGGGCCCTCAACCCGGCCAACTGGATCGACGCCGAGACCACGATCTGGGCGGCGCGGTACGCCGCCTCGCTCGGGTGGAACCACCCGGCGCTCGTGCTCTGGCAGAACACCAGCACCGCCACGCTCCCGGGAGTCCTCGGGGACGTCGACGAGGACCAGTTCATGAACGGCTGGACCCCAGCCACCGACCAGGGAGGCTCCGTGGCCCTCACTCAGACCGACGCTCAGCTTGTCGTCGACACCTTGCTGAACACGCTCCTGGACCAGTGGTTCACTCCCGCCCCGACCCCATCGGTTCACGTCGCCGACGCCCTCGCGGCGCAGTACGCGGCCCTGAACATCTCCACCAACGACCCGACCCTGTTCGACCGGTTCACCTCGGTCGACTCGCAGCTCGCGGCCGTCAACGGCGCGATCACCGCCGAACAGGGAGCGGTCCTGGCCGCCGTCGCTGGGATCCAGGCCGGGGCCGCGCCGACCGACGCGCAGATGGCGACCCTGACCGCGGCTCTCGAGGCGGCGCTGCCGTCGTACACGGTCAGCATCGCCCCGAAGACCTCTTGATCACTCGTCACCAGGTCTCGACGACGAGCTGGCCGTCCTCGTAGACCCGGCACGGCCACGGGTAGAGCCGCGAGTCGTGGGCGCCGAAGATCGCCTCAACCGGGTCGTCCGTTTCGAGGACGTCGTCCCACTCCTCCGTTTCCAGGTTCGCCATCTCAACGACGTATCTCATCAGCTCTCCCACTCGACGTCGTGGCTGTCGACGCTCTCCTTGGCCGCGATCAGGCGGGCCTCATCGACGTCCTGAAGGACGGGATCGGTGAAGGCCCCGTGCTCCCTCAGGAGGTCCACGAGCTGCCGCGCGGCGGCCGCGGTCAGGTCGTCGGTGACGAAGTGCTTGGCCGGGTTGTCCCGCTCAAAGATCTTCCAGGTTCCCATGTCGATCCCTCCTTTCTCTTGATATTATCATACCAGTTTACATAGATCTTTGACAGCGAATGACTCAAGATTTTTAGTCAAAACCCCCGATCAGGTGGTATGATCTCACCATGACTGCTGACGATGAGACCCCGGTGCCGGGGGTCAAGGTGGCCGTGTACCCCCGGGACCTCGCCCAGGTCCGCTGGTGCGTGGTCGACTACGAGCCTCACCTGGTCGCGGTCGACGTGGCCGCGGCTCTCGGCCTCAGCGGGGCGTGGACGACCCACGCCGAGAACCTGGTCAACGTCCACCTCGGCAACCAGACGGTGTCGACCCTGAACCTGACGGGCCTGCGAGGTTTCGTGACCCAGCTGGCCCCGAGCCCCGACCGGGACCGCTTCCTGGCCTGGGCCGAGACCACGTTCGGGCCCAAGAAGAGGCGCGAGCCCAAGGGACCCGACGCCAGTCGCTGGGGCTGGCAACCGCTGCGGACCTGGGTCAAGAAGGCCAACCTGTCCGGCCGGGAGTTCGTGGAGAAGGCCAACGCCCTCGACCTGCCCGGCGTCGACACGTTCACGGCCGGGAACTACGCCGCCTGGTCCTACGGGGGCTGCCTGCCTCAGGAGTCCCTGGTCAAGCGGGCCGAGATGCTGCTGTCCATGGACCGCAAGGACCTCTTCACCGCCGAGGTCCTCGAGAACATGCCACACCGCGGTCGTGGCAGGCGGCACCCGAAGCGGGAGGTGACCGGTGGTGAGGACGTACCTGCAGAGCCTCAGGGAGACTGAGCAGCAGTACCTGGCGGCCCTGGCCAGCCCGCACCTGAACCCTCACGCGCGAGCCGAGATCGAGACCGGTCTCACGGCTCTTCGAGACACGATCGAGCGAGAGACGCACGCCCTGAAGGTCGCGGCCAAGGCGGCCGCGGACGACGTGATCGCCGCCGGTGAGCGCGCCGAGATTTTCGTTGAGGAACACGAACCGAAAGAGGAACCGAGTGAGTGAGCTGGAGCTTCCCGGGATCGCGACCGAGGACGTCGAGGACCTCACGGTCCCCGAGAACGGGGCGGTGGTCCTGATCGCCTCGCACCTGAACGGCGAGCACATCGAGTTTCATCGGTCCTTCCCGACCCTGACCGAAGCCTCGGCGGGACTGTTGGAGATGGCGGCAGCCCTGGGTACTCTGGCCAAGGCCGACGAGATCGAGGATGACGACCGCGAGGACGAGGGCTTCTTCGACGTGGGAGACGGGGACGCGTGACCGAGAACGTGGACTGGATCAGCAACACGCCGCACAACAAGCTCATCGCGGCCGCGGTCGCCATGCACGAGATGTTCTCGAGCCTGACCGCGGCCGGCTTCACCGAGCAGCAGGCCCTGTACCTCACCGCGCAGATGGTGACCCACCGGCCCAAGGGAGGGGAGACGTGACCGACATCCTCGACCAAATCGACGCCGCGATCGGGTGCCAGCAGTGCGGTCGTTCCCTGGCCGCGTCCGTGTCCGACGACTTCTGCTCCGAGGACTGCCAGTACGCCTGGTACCAGAGCCGGGTGGCGGTCTCTCAGGAGTTCAGCCCGATCGAGTACCGTGATCCCGACCTAGAACGAGCGCGCGCCGCGAACCGGCGACACCTGAGTGACCGCGCTGACTCACTCCTGTACGCCTGGGGCGGCATAAACGAGCTGCGTCAGCGGATGGGACTGTCTCCCCTGTATGAGAACCAGTTGCTCGAATCGAGATACCACACCGAGGTACCGGAGGTGACGCAGCTTGATGGCTACCGGATGGCACGGTGCACTCGATGCGGTCAACGTCAGTACCGGGTCGACGTCGATTCCGACCCGGTGTCGTCGATGCACCACTGCATCGATGAAAACTGGCGACCGCGAACGATCGTGTGGTTGGGATGGTGACCGTCTGTCGGGTCAAGGCCCCGTCCAAGTCCCTGCTGATCGGGGACTGCGAGGAGTGCGGTCACCCCTTGGCCTTGCACTCCTTCCCCGGGGAGAAGCGCATGAGAGGGTGCCTGAGCTGTCGGATCGAGGCCGCGATCGAGGCACACCGCCGGGTCCTGATCGCGGACTGGCGGTGCCGCTGTGGTAGGAAGGTGCTCGAGGACGGAGAGGGCTGCCTGTGGCACGCCTCGGTCCGCGAGAAGTGCCTGGACGGGACGATCACGAGAGAAGAGGACGCCCGGTGAGCGACGTGTACGTCTACCTGGCCGAGGGGCTGAACCTGACAGCGAGTCAGACTCAGAAGGAGGTCGCCAACGGTGTCATCCTGGACTACGACGCGGCCGGTCGCCTTCTTGGCGTGGAGGTCATCGGCGCCGCGCGGGTCACGATCGACGGGAAGTTCACCGATGAGTGACGTTAGTGCCGTCGACGACGCGACCAAGCTGCGCCAGGTCGCGCAGCTGCTCGACGCCCTGGACGCGCGCCGCGGCGGGGACCAGTCCGACGAGATGCAGGTGGACCTGCGCCGCATCGCCCTGAACATCGAGTTAGGAAGGTACCCCACCACGTGAAGACCGGCGAGTTCTACGAGGAAGACGAGCCCATCGAGGACCTGATGAGGGCCTTCGAGGAGGGGATCCCGGCCCTGTCCGGCCAGGTCCAGCTCGTCCTGGAGGGGATCGCGTACCACCACGACGGTGACTACGCTATGATCGGGGCCACGACCTGGGAGATCCCGGAGCGGGTCTACGTCTCGGGGGACCGCTTCCGCAACGGGACACCGCTCGGGATCGCGACCGTGAAGCGCCTCAACAACGGGAACCTACACACCCGGGTGGAGGTCGTGGACCCGCGGCAGCTCGTTGGTCGGCCATTCCTGGCCGTCTCGGTACGGCTCCCTCACCTGACCGCGGACAAACCGGAGGACCCGATGAGCGACGGGGTCCTCGAGGAGATCATCGCGTTTGACACCGAGACCACGGGCTACGTGACCCGGTATCGCATCCTGGACCCCACCGTGATCGTGGACTGCCCCGACCTGTTCCGGGACTACAATCGGGTGTGGAACCGGGAGCTCGGTCGTCACGAGTGGCGCCACAACCAGGAGACGGTCGTCGCCGGTTGCGTGTGATAGGCTGGTCGCCGAGTGTAGATCACACCTCGACCGAGAGGGCCGCGATGGAAGAGCTCGGCATCGAGCGGCGGCTCGAGATGCTCGAAAACCTCATCAACCTCCGCTTCTACCAGTTGAAGGAGATCGCCGTGGCGACTCAGGGCGACATCGACGCCATCACCCAGGCCCTCACCGACCTGCAGGCCGAGCTGGCCAACGACGTCACCAACATCCAGAACGAGATCAACACCCTGGAGAGCGACGGCGTCAACGTCACCGCGCTGCAGGCCGCGGTCTCGAACCTCACCAACACGGTCAACACCGTGAACACGATCGCCCCGGCTCCCGGAGGCGGCTCGTCCTCCAGCTCGTCCGCTTCCGTCTGAGACGGGACCACCGCGGGCCCCGGTCTCCTCAGAACCGGGGCTCGTGACGTGCCTGCCACTCGGCGTGCGCGGTCCGGACCAGGGGCGGCAGGTCAACGACGGCCCAGCGGCAGAGCCGACCGAACCCGATGAGAGCCCAGGCCAGCGCCCAGAGCTCGAGGATGGCCAGGCCCACACTGGCCTTCAGGACCCAGAAGAACAGGCCGAAGATCCCGGTGATCAGGCCGCCGCGGTGACGGACCGGGTGAAACCAGTAGCCGATCCGTAGCGGGCCGAACCCCGTGCCGATCCCGATGCTGAGTCCCATGTCAGTCGTCCAGCTGGCGGTCGAGAGCGGTGAGGTACGCCTTCGAGACGGTGACGACGTCCCAGCGGACGCTGTTCCCGTCGACGCAGCAGTGGCTCGCCGGGCTGAAGTCCGGGTCACCGCCCGGACGAACGTAGCTTGCCTGAGTGAAGTCGCAGCCTCGGGTCGGGCAAGAGCGGACGTGAAGGTCCTGGCTGCCACCGAGGTAGCGGGCCTTGACGAACGAGATCGGGTCGGCGTAGGTGATCATCTCTGGCTCCTGTTCCGGTTCCGTGCTGTTATGTCTATTCTACATAATTCTCTGACGAGATGCCATAGCCGACCGGTCATTTTACGTGATACGATGATCTCAGCTTCGGCGCTCGAGGAGGCGTGTGGCCCTTCCCTCACTCACCCTGACCGGGACCATCACGGACGCCAGCGGCACGCCGCTGCGCGGCACCCTGACCTTTCAGCCGAACGCTCAGCTCTCGTACACGGGCAGCCCCGAGACCGACGTCCCGCAGGAACCCGTTCCCGTCACCCTCAGCAACACCGGCACGTTCACCGTCGCCCTGCTACCGTGTGACGCCGCCAACGTCTCGCCGGCCGGTTGGTCCTACGTCGTCAACCAGACCACGGGCTACCCCAACGGCAGCCGCGTCTCGGTCCCGGCCTACCAGGTCCAGCCCACCGGCACCGGCACGATCCAGTTCTCGAGCCTGACCAAGAACCCGCTTCCGGTCCCGTCCAGCCAGACGTACGTGCCGCTCAACGGCGGCACGATGACCGGCCCCCTGGTTCTCAGCGGCGACCCGACGACCGCGCTGGGCGCCGTTACCAAGGAATATGTGGACGACCACGTCCCGACCGGGATCGTCACTTCCGTCAACGAGATCACCCCGGTCCTCGGTAACGTCACGCTCACCGCGTCGACCGTCGGGGCTCTCAGTATAACCGGCAACCAGGATCTCATAGGTCAATACCTCGTCGTTGGTCCTACCAGCACGACGTTTACGCCTCACGACTCTCACTCCGCTTACTACGTCCTCAACAAGAACAACACGTCCAGTGACGCCAGCTGGATCGCGCAGGACCAGGGAGCCGTTCGTCTCGAGCACGGTCTCGTTGGTGACAACAACTATCACGTCAAGCTCGTCACCGGCACGGCCGGCAACGAGCAGTATCACGACGCGTTCGTTGTCTTCACGTCCAGCCTCAGCGCCAAGTTCTTCGGTTCCGTCGGCGTTGGTACCGTTCCCGTAGCGCCCCTGCACGTCGCTGGCTCGAGTACCACGGCTCGAGTCACCGCGAAGCTCGAGAACACCAACCTCGCGGGAGGCGGCACCGCCGTCGGCGTTCAGTTCAACCTGGTCGGCAACAGCGTCAACTTCGCGTTTGGCACGGACGTCGGTCTCAACGGCGGCAACAACCTCTTCTTCGTCAACGCCAACGCCGCGTACATGACCGGTTTTCTGGTCAACGCGGCCGGTCAGCTGGGAATCCTTACCGACTCCCCGCAAAGCGCGCTCGACGTCAACGGCGCGGCCACGGTTCGCGGGGACAACGGCCTGACCGCGTCTCGGTTTCGTGGCCGTGAGACGGTTTCGGGGCCCCCAACCAGCGGCACCTGGGTCACCAACGACCTCGTGCTCGACAGCCAACAAAGTCTCTGGCTGTGCACCAACGGCGGCACCCCGGGAACCTGGGTCTCGGGAGCGTCTCAGCGTCGCATCCAGGCCCCGACCCCGGTGCTCAACCGCGGCCGCGCCACGGTCATCACCACCTACGCGGCCGGCCACGGCTGGACCGCCAACGGGTTCGCCAGCAGCAACGTCAACGACACTTCCGGCGGTCGCCTGTCCGGCCAGATGCTCACCGGCACCACCACCGGCAACATCGGCGCGTTCCCTACCTTCACCAAGACCGGCGCCTCGGCCGTCAACCTCACCGGCAACTGCCTTCGCGTCTGGATCATGGTCGACGTCCCGACCAATGTGGACGCGATCACGTTGCGCGTGGCCGGCACCGGTGGCATCGCGGGCAATAACTACCTGTCCTGGACCGCCCTGGCCGCCTCCGGGGGCACGTACCGCACTAACGGTGTGATGATCCCGCCCAACACGTGGACCGAGCTCTCGTTCTCGCTCGGCAGCGCGTTCACGGTCGGCAGCCCGGCCACCACGGCGATCACCGAGTACCGGTGGATCTGCCAGGACCTCGGCACGGCGTTCACCGCTCACTTCGGTGGCATCGAGATGTTCCCGGCCACGACCAGCCGGTTCCCCAACGGCGTCGTGTGCATCGGCTTCGACGACTGCTACGCCGGCCAGTACAACCTGGCCATGAACCTCATGTCGAGCTTCGGCTACCCGGCCACGATCTTCCCGATCATCGACCAGATCGGCGCCGGCGGCAGCTTTACCCTGACCCAGCTCCAGCAGATGGTCAATATCGGGTGGGAGGTCGCGCCTCACGCGTCCACCCTGGCCAACCACACGAGCTGGAACACCCTCACCCAGGCTCAGATCGCGGCCGACGTCAACGCCTCCCAGCAATGGATCGCTAGCCAAGGGTTCGGTCTCAGCGGGGCGTTCGCCTACCCGCTCGGCGGGTTCAACGGCGGCATCTCGGCCACGGTCGCACCCCTGTGCTCGATCGCGCGCACCATCGACTCCACCATGTACACCGAATCCTCCCCGGTGGGCAACGTCCTGCAGGTGAGGTCGGCCGCTGGCGTGGGAGGTACCGGTGGCATCGGCATCTCGACATACACGACCGCCGGCACCGGCGTGTTCGCCCTGGCCAAGGCCGCCGGCGCGCTCGTGTTCATCACGATCCACGACGTCTCGTCAGGAACGTCCGGGAACATCAACCAGATCAGCATCGCGGACCTGACGACCCTCGTCACGGCGATCAACACCCAGGGCCTGGCCTGTACCACGTTCGGTGAGGTGCTCAAGTACGCCGCGCTCGGGACGTGAGCTGTTTACATCTATGTCGTGATGTGATATGGTTGCCTCTCCTGGAAGACGGAACCGGAAGAGAGTGACATGACCGACAACGCTCACGACCTCAACGTCACGCTGAACCTCGACAACGAGGAGATCGCGCAGCTCATCTGCGACAACGTCCACGACCAAAACGACCTCATCGCGATCATCATGAGGATCGACCAGCTCGTGGAGGACTGGGACTTCACCCTGACCCTGGCCGCCAACTTCGAGAAGCTGCGACTCGAGTTCCTCGAGGAGTTCCCGGAGAGCGACGAGGACGAGGCTACGGTACGGGGCCTGGTGGATGAGGCCGTGAGTGATGCGTGACGCGCTACCGTTCCTCGCCGTCATCGGCTCGTTTCTCGTCGTCGGCGCGCTCGTGATCGTCCTGGTCGCACACCCGGGATCCCTGGGACCCGTTGGCCCCCACGGTGGGATCGGTCCCGAAGTCGTCGTCACCTCTCCCTGATCGAAAGGCAGTAGTGGGCAAGCACTTCTGGAACAGTCGTGAGTCGGACGCGAACAAGAAGCGCGCCGAGCAGCTCAAGAAGAACAAGGAGGCCAACGGGAAAAGCGTCCCGGAGCATCCCCGGAAAAAGTTCCACTGGTTCAAGAAATCTCATTGATCAACTGTGGTATGATCCATACGTGAACCCGAACCAGGAACCGGAAGAAGAGACCGTGAACCACAACTACGACGAGGATCCCTGGTACAACGGCGACCTGCTCGAGGAACCGCTCGCCACACCGTCTCGTTTCGATAACGAGCCCCTCTACAAGACGTTGACGGGCTGGTTCGTCGCGATCGGTACCGGGATCCTCGTGGTCGTCGTCCTGCTGATGGCGATCGCGGTAGGAAGGGACCTGCTGTGATCGCGCTTACGAAAGTCGAGAACCGCTTGAGTTCTCTCGTGTCCTGGTGGTTCCTGAAGGCCTACCTGAGAGTGATCAGCGGCAAGACGCGCGGCTGGGACCGCCTGATCTACCGGCTCGACCGCGACGAGAAGAGGCAGTATCGGGTCTGGCTGCAAGTGATCCGCGGGCAGTCAATGGTGAAGCACCTGGCCGCGACGAGCCGGTCTCCTGGCCAGCTGCTCACCGTCATCAACGCCGTGCTCACGACACACCTGCCGTCCAGCTGAGCCACGAACGACAGAGCCCCGACCTCACGGTCGGGGCTCTTCGTGCACCCGGTATTAAGTTGATGACTTTCGGACGGTCATACCATACCGACCGCGGTACCGGCTCGTCCTCAGGTTTTCAGCAGCCTCTTCATCCGTCGGGTCGCGTCCCAGCGAGTCAGGTGGTAGCTCAGCGGTCGCCACGGGAGGTACCCGGCGTTGTCGGTCTTGGCCAGCTCCCAGCGGAACAGCCGACCCCGGACCCGGAAGACGCCGTACGTCGGTTGCGGTTCCATCACTCAACGACCGGAACGGCGATGTAGCTGACGTACGTCCCGTCGTCGGTCCGGACCGTGGCGTGACGGGTCCCGTGGCTCGACCACGCTAGCTTCTCCGCCTCCGGTCGCAGCTTGAAGTGGTCTTGGATGGCCTGCTTCTCGGCCTCCCAGCGAAACGCGGTCGCTTGACCGATGACGGTCAGGTCGGACGGGAGATCGTCTCCCACGGTGGTCACCCTCAGGGTCACCCACGCCTTGGCTCCCTTACCGATGGGCACGGTTGGCTCCTTTCCTACGCGCGAGCGCACGCAATGAGATGACCATACCAGTTCAACCGGGTGACGTAAACGACTGTACACGGCGTCTCCCGGCGTGGTATTGTTCATACCATCAGGTCGCACGGAGACAGTTCCTCCGGGGGATCCTGGGATCGGGAACCAAGAGCGGTCCCCGTCCGGTGCGAGGCACCGCCGCTACTTCTTCACAAAAAGTCTACGCGGCTACCGCCACCTTTGACCTCGGACGGGTTCGCTGGTACCTTGATAACTACAGACTTCTCTCCGGTGCGACGTCGGTCGTTCCTTCTCTTGCCAGCGGGGTCACTCCCGCAACGGGGACCTAAGAGACCCCACCGACCGGCAGCGAGACCTCGGAGAGAGCACTACTTCTCTCTGGTGCGCTGCTCGGCCGTTACTTCTGCAAAGAAATCTGAGTTCGAATCTCAGTGACCGGCTAGCCCCGGTCATTAGCCCAAACTGGTATGGGCATCTCGGCTGACAACCCTGATCTCAGAGAGACAGATCTTCTCTTCGGTGCGACGTGATCACATACTTCGCTGACCAAAAGATCTACCCCAGCGGGAGAGGTTCGACTCCTCTTCAGATCCACAGGCGGACGGCCGCCGCGTGATTGCAGCGAGACCTCGAAGAGATCTAAGCGTTCTTCTCGGTGCGTAGCTACGAGATACTTCATGAGGAACTGAGGGTTACGGGTTCGAGTCCCGGACTCCCGATCTAACGGGAGGTAGCTCAATTGGTAGAGCATCAGTATAGCAAGCCTCGTTGCGACCCTGATCTCGAGAAGAACACCCGCCCCTGTAGCTCAGCGGGAGAGCGGCTGTCTTACAAGCAGCTGGTCGGTGGTTCGAATCCATCTGGGGGCACGGATGCCTCGGTGCGCAGTTGAGACGTTCTTCGTCTGATAAACGAGTGGTCGTGGGTTCGAATCCCATCGTGGTCCGGGTACCGGATCGCGTAGCTCAACGGTAGAGCACTATGTCCGTCTTGACGACCTCGATCTCGAGGCATCCTCGGTAAGAGCGCCAACCCGGTGCGACGACCACGGCCGTTACTTCCTTGTGGTGGATTCCAACACGGTCAGGTCACTTAGATCTCGGGTTCTGCGCTCTTACGTGACGCGGGGTGTTGTAATCGGTAACCTGCCGGCCTCATAAGCCGGGCGTTCCGGGTTCGAATCCCGGCCCCGCTACCGCGTAAGAGCACGGAACTCGGAAGACGGAAGAGAGGAACGAGATGGCGGGATTCAACCGCGGCACGGTCAAGGCGACGGGGCGCGGGCCCCTCGCGACCGCGCCGACCCCGACGGGAACCACCCACGAGGGCGGCCCGGGCTACCAGCGCGACGCGAAGAGCGAGCTCTTTCTGCGTGCGACCACAATGTTCGTGGGCGAGAAGGCCTTCTACGAGTCCGCGAACGAGGGGGCGAACCGGCTGCGGGTCCTCGTGGCCGAGATCGTGAAGACCGACGAGGGCTGGGAGTGGCTGAAGGGCTTCCTGCCCTGGCTGCGGTCCGAGGCCAACATCCGCACCGCGGGCATCCTGCTCTCGGTGGAGGCGGTGCACGCCCGGCTGGCCTACGGCCTGCACGGGAACGGTAACCGGGAGCTCATCTCGCGGGTCCTGCAGCGCGCCGATGAGCCGGGTGAGGTCCTGGCTTACTGGACGTCCCGGTACGGCAAGGCGATCCCGAAGCCGATCAAGCGAGGCGTCGCCGACGCAGCCACGCGGCTCTACTCGGAGCGCGGTTTCCTGCGATACGACAGCGACGCCAAGTCCTTCCGGTTCGGGGACGTTCTGGAACTGACCCACCCGGAGACCGACAAGGTGTGGCAGAAGGACCTGTTCAGCTGGGCGATCACGTCCCGGCAGGAGCGAGAGGGTGCCGAGCCGGCCGAGACGCTCGAGGCCGTTCGCCTGCGACGTGAACTGTCCCGACTTCCCGCCGAGCGCCGGCACGAGATCGCTCGCGGGGCCCTGGCTGGGGAAGGAACCGCTCGGAACGACATCGAGCGCGCCGCGGCCGGCCAGTGGGAGTGGGTCATCAGCTGGCTGGGGGACAAGCCCACTAGCGGCAAGGGCCTCACCAAGGCCGAGCAGTGGCAGCTCATCCTGCCGTCCCTCGGCTACATGGCCCTGATCCGCAACCTGCGGAACCTGGACCAGGCCGAGCTGGACGACGTGACCGCGGGCGGCCTCGCGACCCGGATCGCGAACCCGGAGCACGTCGCCACGTCGCGGCAGCTTCCGTTCCGGTTCTACTCGGCGTACAAGGAAGCCCCGTCCCTGCGGTGGAGCCACGCCCTGGACCGGGCCATGAGCCTGTCCCTGCAGAACGTGCCCGAGCTCACGGGCCGGTCCCTGATCCTCATCGACACCTCGGGATCCATGGAGATACCGATGTCGAACCGGAGCGACCGGACCCGGGTGGAGGCCGCGGCGATCTTCGGCCTGGCATTGGCCCTGAAGAACCCGGAGAGCGTGGACGTATACGGCTTCGCGTCCGGAGAGTTCAAGGTCACCGGCGTGGACCGCGGCCTGAGCCTGCTCAAGGCCGTGGAGGCGTTCATCAGCCAGGTGGGCCGAGTCGGTCACGGCACGGACATCCACGGGGCGGTGCAGCGTCAGTTCGTGGCAGGTCGCCACGACCGCGTGTTCATCTTCACGGACATGCAGACCGTGGGGACTTCGGGGTACGGTTACCGGAACAACACCATCGCCGAGCTCGTCCCGGCGAGCGTCCCGGTGTACGGTTTCAATCTGGCCGGCTACCAGCACTCGGCGATGCCGGTCGGGGAGGGCAACCGCCACGAGCTCGGTGGTCTCGGTGACGGCACGTTCTCGTTGATCCCGCAGCTCGAGGCCGGGACCACCGCGCGGTGGCCGTGGGAGACCACCGACGAGTGATAGTGCCACTCGATGATCTGGCTGTTATAATCTCACCATGATGCCTGGTCAGCGGGTTCTTCGTGATCGCCTCAAGGTCGCCATCGACACCACGATGGTGATCTACGGGCGCCTCAACACGATCAAGGCGGAGAAGAGCACCGTCATCGGAGACGGGGCCAGCCACGGCAAGATCGATCACTCACAGCCGCCGTGGAACGCCCCCGTCGTCAACCTGATGTTCGACCTGCACGCGTGGTCTCGGGACACCGAGGCCACGCTGCGGCGTGTCCTGAACCTGTCCGACCTGCACCGGGGCGGCAGCGACGAGAACACGACCTGGGCGGTCAAGAGCCTCAGCAACCTGGCCGAGAGCGTGGAGGACCCGCGGGTCGCGGAGCTCGTGTCCTGGCTGGAGGGCTGGTCGAACCGGGCTCAGATCATTCTCGGAGAACGAGACAGCCCGCGGCGCCTGCCGCGCCAGCCCGCCGAGCCCGAGCCGTTCTGCCCCTACTGCACGTGTCACACGCTCCGGTTCTGGGCGAGCCGGGGCGTGGTGCGCTGCGTCAACCCGACGTGTCGAGACGGGGAGGGACTCCGGCCGGCCGCGATCATGGAGTACTCGGTGGTGGCCCTGGACTGGGTCCTCGCCTGGAAAGACGGCACGGTGGGACTTCCGACCGCGTCGGTGCTGAAACGAGAGGTTGCCTGAGATGAGCGATGCCCCCGTCGGCTCCGAGTCACCCGCACGCGGCGTCACCGCCCCTCGCCGTGGCTGGTCATCCGGGAACCTTCCCGTCATCTCTACGGACGACCCCAACTACTGGTCGGTCGCGGACGCCAGCAGCCTGCTCGGGCCTCCCGACCTGAACGAGAACCAGGTTCGCCAGCTCGTGCGCCTGGCCGGTCTCGAGCCGGTGGGGAAGCGGTACGCCGGTAGCCGGCGTCGTCACGTGCGCGTGTACCCCGCGACGGCGTTCATCCAGGCGTTCGAGAAGATCGCGACGATCATCGCGACCTGACCGTGATATGAACCTGTTACTTTTTTCGCTCTAGGGGTTTACAAGTGCCGGGCGCCTGGTTAGGTTCAGAGCATGCGCTCAACCGGGTGTTGGCAGACCTCATTGGGACGAGATATACTATGTCCTAGGGAGCTCGTGTCTTCAGACCCTGGTTGGGCGCCATCAGCGCCCGTGCCGGTACGCTCCTTTACCCCGATCAACGGCCCCTTCCTGGCCCACGCGACCGGCACCGTCACCTCGATCCTCGCGCCAACCGGCGCGGTCGGTGACACGGCGGACCTAGCCCATCACCGGGCGCGAAACCAGGAGCGTGTGAGACCATGCGATCTTCCCTTGGGAAGACCCTCGTCGGAACCGCGGTTGCAGTTACCCTCTCGATCGGCGTCGTCTCGGCTGGCAGCCTGACGACCGCTCTCGCCTCACCCAGCAGCACCCCCACCCCGATCACCGTCGCCGACGTCGCGACCGTTTACCCCGGCAGCGGGGAGACCATCAGCCAGGACATCGGCTGGCACCCCGAGATCCGCGTCAAGCCCACCGTTGTCACCGTCACCGGCGGAGACACGCTGACGAGGCTCGCCGTGACCTGGTGTGGGACCCCGAGCGACTGGCCGGGCCTGTTTGTCAAGAACCAGGGCACCATCGGAAGTGACCCGGACTCCCTGAAGATCGGGCAGAGCCTGACGATCAGCTGCGATCCCTCGATCGCGCCGCCGGCTCCAGCTCCCAAGCCGCGGCCGAAGCCGCAGGTCACTACCGTGGCGGCCGTCAAGCCGACTCACCACAGCGCGGGAACGACCCACGTCTCCACCGGGGGCAGCGGTTTCGAGGCGTGCGTCATCCGACGCGAATCCGGGGGCAACCCGCGAGCGGTCAACCCGTCCTCGGGAGCGGGAGGCCTCTACCAGTTCCTGCCGTCGACCTGGCACAGTCTCGGCTACTCGGGACTGCCGGAAGACGCCCCGGTCAGTGAGCAGCAGGCCGCCTTCGCCAAGGAGTACGCCAAGTCCGGAAGCTCGGCCTGGGGTCCCTACGACGGTTGCTGAAGTACTCGGAACGGAACCCGGTTGCCAGCCCACACGCCGGGTTCCGTCCCGTCCACCGAACCTGGACCCACCGTATGATAGAGGGGTACCGCACCGCTCTGACCGCTAAACCTCGTGGAGGTCACCGTGCCCGCGTATGACGACGACGCCACGTTCCTGATCCCCCTGCCCAACTCGCGGTCCGTCACGCGGAAGGGCCGGAGCCGGGACGCCGAGGCCGCTCGCCTCAAGGCCCTGGGCTGGACCCTCGACGAGATCTGCGATCACCTGGAGCTCGGTCCGGACACGACCCGCGCCGCGGCCGCCATCAAGCGCGGCCTGGCCTCCATCGTGCGGTTCGCGACCGACGAGCACCGGGAGATGGAGCTTCAGTCCTACGACGAGCTCGAGGCCGAGTGCTGGCGGTTGCTCCGGGTCAACCACGTCCTGGTCGATCGCGGCCAGGTCGTGCGGTCGGACACCGGGGAGCCCATCACCGATGACCGGTTCGTGCTCGAGACCGTCGACCGCATCCTGAAGATCAAGGAACGGCGGGCGCGGCTCCTCGGGATCGACGCCCCGTCCCGGTCCGAGGTCCTCAACATCGACTCGATCGACGCCGAGATCGCGAAGCTCGAGGCCGAGATCGAGAGCACTCGCGTCCCGCTGGCGGAGCAGTGACGACCGTCGAGAAGGCGATCCCGGCCGGGTTCCAGTACCGGCCCATCGACAAGTTCGTGGTCGAGGAGGTCTTCGTCGGCCGCGTCTACAAGCGGCTCACGCCCCGTGAGACCGACACGGTCCTTGACCTCGGCGCGCACGTCGGGGCCTTCACGACCTGGATCGCGCCGTACGTGGAGCGCGTCGTGGCCGTGGAGATGATCCCGGAGACCGCGCGGTACCTGCACCTCAACGTCGACGGGATCGCTCACGTCGAGGTTCTCGAGGGAGCGGTCACCGGAGAGCTGGGAACGGCCGTCACGGCGTACACCCGAGGCCACGGCAACCCGATGAGCGCGTTCTCGGGCCTGTCGGAGCGTCAGCCCCGCGCGGGAGACCACGCCTTCACGGTCCAGGCCCGGCCGCTGCCCTGGCTGCTGAACCAGTACAAGCCAGACATCATCAAGTTCGACATCGAGACCGCCGAGTACTCGGTGATCACCCCGAACGCGTTTCAGCTCGCGAACTGGGAGGTCCGGGAGCTCATCGGGGAGCTGCACGCCAGCACCGACCACACCGTCCGCCTGGCCCAGGAGCTGCACCACTCCCTCCAGGCCGTCGGCTACCGGCCGTCCGGCCCCGCCCCGCAGAAGCCCTCCGGGTGGGGCAAGGTCGTTCACTACCACCTGGACCTGTAGCCAGGGGCGATGGCCGAGTCGCTCTCGGAGATCAAGCTCGAGCGGCTCAAGCACCTCAGGGACCTGCGTGCCGAGCGTCACCGGATCGAGTCCGGTGACGCTCTCAAGCGTGACTGGCGCGACATCGCTCGGCCCGACCAGCTCCCGCCCGACGGAAACTGGTTCGTCTGGTTGATCCTGGCCGGCCGAGGCTGGGGCAAGTCCCGGACCGCGGCCGAGTTCGTCGCCGCCCGCGCCCGGAAATACCCCGGCTCCCGTCAGGCCCTCATCGGCAAGACCATCGGTGACACTCGTGACGTCATGGTCGAGGGCGAGTCCGGTCTGCTCAGCTGCATCAAGGCCAGTGAGCTCCGCGGCGGTAGCGTCGACTCGGGCTGGAACCGGTCACTGGGGGAGCTGTACCTGGCCAACGGCAGCCGGTTCGACACCTACGCCAGTGAGAAGCCCTGGCGGCTTCGTGGCCCCCAGTTCCACGGGGCCTGGGCGGACGAGTCCTGCTTCTGGGTGGACGCCCACAAGGGGACCATGGCGGACACGACCTGGTCCAACCTCACCATCGCCTGCCGCCTCCCGCGGCGCCCGAACTGGCCGGACGACTTCAAGGTCCAGGTGGTCGTCGCCACCACCCCGCGCCCGGTCGCGCTCCTGCGCGTCAGTGACCCGAACATGATGGCCCCCGGCCTGATGCAGCGTGAGAGCACCATCATCACCCGGGGTCGCACGGTCGACAACCTCGCGAACCTCAGCGAGTCTTACAAGGCCAACGTCGTCGCCCCGCTTCTCGGCACCCAGCTCGGTCGACAAGAGCTTGACGCCGAGATCCTCGAGAACCGGGAAGGCGCGCTGTGGAAGCGCGACTGGATCGACGAGACCCGGCAGGAACCCGTGCCCGCCCCCGACTTCGTTCGCGTCGTCGTTGGCGTCGATCCGGCCGTCACGTCCGGGGAGGCCAGTGACCTCACCGGCATCGTCGTCGCCGGTGCCGACCGCAACGGCCAGGGCTACATCCTCGCCGACTACACCATGCGCGGCACCCCGATGGAGTGCATGAACAAGGTCGTCTGGGCGTTCAACGAGCACAAGGCCGACCGTGTCGTCGCCGAGGTCAACAACGGCGGTGACTACATCGGCACCCTGCTCCACACCGTCGACCCCGACATCCCGTACCGGCCGGTCCACGCCAGCCGCGGCAAGGCCATCCGCGCCGAGCCGATCTCGTCCATGTATGAGCAGAAGCGGTTCCACCACCTCGGGTTCTTCCCACAGCTCGAGGACGAGCTCGTGACCTGGGCCCCGATCGACCCGGAGTCACCGAACCGTCTCGACGCCCTGGTCTGGGCGTGCACCGACCTCAAGGACCTCATCTCGGGCTCCTGGCTGGACGCCTACGGCATCATCAAGTGCGGCCACTGCCACAAGCCGTTCATGAACAAGAACAACGGGGTCCTCCGGGACCGCTGCCCGCACTGCAGCCACCCCATCCCCCAGCAGGAGGTCGCGTGACCGGACCGAGCTTCCACGCCGGTGGGCCGGTCAACCCGCTCGACTCCGTGGCCCGCAACGTCGCTCACGGCGCGCAGCACCTCATCCAAGGGCTGCAGCCCAAGCCCCCGGTCCCGGCTCTTCCCCTGACCGCGGAGGAGAAGAAAGAGGCTGAGGACGCGATCCGGGCCGGCGCGGTCTGCCTGTTCTGCGCCAGCATCCACCCGGGGGCCAGCAGCCCGGCCTGCCCTCGCCTGGCCTCCGGCAAGCTCAACGGGGACGGCACGGTCGTCGAGTTCACGTTCTGGAAGGACGGGGAGTGGGACACCAGTCGCCTCGTCCCGATTGAGGACCTCGACGAGACCGCGGCCGACGAGCTCGACCCGAGAGAGAACCCGTGACCGAACGCGAGCAGGACCTCATTCGCCTGCGCCTCATCGACTCGGCCCTGCAACGCGGGATCACCTGGCACGAGATCGCCAAGAGCACCGGCTACCCCGACGGTAAGACCGCCAAGAACGCGACCAAGAAGCTCGCCCGGAAGTACGAGAGAATCCTGCGCCGCGAGGCCGAGACCGTAGAGGGGACGTGAGGCGTGGCCAGTCGCAGGGCAATCATCCGGGCCGCCAAGGCCTCGGCCCCGTCCGGGCGTCCCACCCTGGGACCGCAGGGAGCGCAGCCGTACTTCGGTGCGGTTTCCCCGGTCGCCATGCAGAACCAGGTCGACAACGGCTACGCCTACACGTACGGCAGCTTTCTTCCCCGGCCTCCCGAGACCTTCACTCAGGGCGCGTTCGGCCCGTTCAGCCCGATCCTGCCGGTCCCGGTCGACACCCCGACCGAGTCCGGTCGCGCCGAGCCGCGTCGCGAGCAGTACGAGGTCGGCTGGGACCTTCCGGTCGGGGAGCCCGGCACCGAGGGCATCAAGCTGGCCACGTTCCCGACCTTGCGGACCCTGGCCGACCTGTACTCGGTCGCTCGGGCCTGCATTCAGACCCGTAAATCGGAGGTCCGCGGCCTCGAGTGGGACATCATGCCCACCGCCGACGCCGCGAAGGCCAACAAGGGCAACGAGAAGTGGTTCCGGGACTTCGGCCAGCGCCGCGCCCAGGCCATGAAGTTCTTCCGCCGCCCCGACCCCGACTACTTCTCGTGGAACACGTTCATCGACGCGTTCCTCGAGGAGATCTTCGTCTTCGACGCGCTCTCTCTGTACCTACGCCCCAAGCGCGGCAAGGGGATGCGGAAGGGTCTCCTGGGCAGTGACCTGGACTCCCTGGAGCTGCTCAGTGGCCCGACCATCCGACCGCTGTACGGCATTCACGGTGAGTTCCCGCGGCCCCCGGCTCCGGCCTACCAGCAGTACCTGTACGGTGTGCCCCGGTCCGACTTCATGCGCATGGTCACCCAGGCCGACATCGAGGACGCCGGCCTGGCCGGCAGTGCCTGGGGCCAGTTCCGCGGGGACCAGCTCCTGTACCTGCCGATGAACCCGCGCCGGTGGACCCCGTACGGTTTCCCGCCCATCGAGCGCGCCCTGATCCCGGTCATGTCCGGCCTGCAGAAGCAGGGATACGCCCTGGACTTCTTCCGGGAGGGCACGGTCCCGGCCGTGTATGTCTCGCCCGGGGACCAGTCCATGACCCCGAACCAGATCCGGGAGCTCCAGGACGCCCTGAACGCGTTCGCCGGGGACCCGGCGTTCCACCACAAGATCATCGTGTTGCCCGCCGGCTCCAAGACCATGCCGCAGCGCGACGCGCAGCTCGCCGACCAGTTCGACGAGGTCGTCATGAACCAGGTGTGCATGGCGTTCGACGTCATGCCCATGGAGCTCGGCATCTCGCCCAAGGTCAGCACCACGATGTCCCCGGGCGCGTCGAACCAGATGGCCAAGATGACCGCGAGCACCGCGGAACGGAAGAGCACCAAGCCTCTCCTGGCCTACATCTGCGACATCATGAACCAGATCCTGCAGAACGTGGCCGGTCAGGACGACATGGAGTTCGTCTTCGAGGGCCTCGAGGAGGAAGAGGACCAGGAGCAGCTCACCCAACTTCTCACCCAGCAGATCACCAACGGCATCCGCAGCATCGACGAGGCCCGGGACGAGCTCAACCTGCAGCCCTGGGGCCTGCCCGAGACCAGCGGCCCCGTCTACCTCAGCCCGACCGGCCCGATCCCGTTCGGGTCCGTTCCGCTCACGCAGGCCCCGGCTCCCGGCGAGCCGGGGTCACCCGGCAACCCGGCACCCGCCGCCCCGAAGCCCGGAGAGGCCCCGGTCGCCGGCGGTTCCGGAGAGGACGGGGAGGGACCGGCCGCGCCTCCCGGCAAGCCGAAGCCTCAGCCCACCCCGAGCGGCGGGGACGGCAAGAACTCGCCCGGTCACGCCGCGGCCGAGGCCGCCGACAGCCAGGAGGGTCGTCAGGCCAGCCGGGCGGGCATGGCCAGCGGCGTCAAACGAGGTGAGGCCTCCGAGAAACCGAGCGAGAAGCCCGCCAACGCCCCCGACAAGAAGTCCACCACCTCGTCGACCAAGTTCGTCGTCCCGGCCGGGCTCGAGAAGGCCGTCGACAATGAGCTCGAGGCGCTCAGCCGGCACCTGCGCAAGGGCCGTCAAATCAGCACGTGGGCCCCAAAGAACGTGCCTCAGGTGACCCTGGCCTGCATCAGTCAGCACCTGGCCAAGGGCCTTGGGGTTGACGCGGCCGTCGCGATCGCCAAGACCACGACCCTGGCGCCGCCGGCCGCTCCCCCGCAGCCGGCTCAGGCCCAGACCGTGCCGCCTCCCCCGCCGACCACCGGCGCGAACTGGGCGGGCTGGGTCAAGGACGCCGCCCTGGCCGACCTCTACGCGCACCTCATCACCGGCGCGTTCCACAAGAGCTTCCACGACGTGGCCGCCCTCGGGGCCGGGGTCCTGAACGGCAGCGTGGCGGTCACTCACCAGGTCCTCAAGGGCCTCCTTCACTCCTCGATCGGCAAGCACGTCGGGCCGGTCCTGCAGGACCTGTGGCACGAGGCGTGGTACCTCGGTGACCGTGCCGGCCAGGCCGCGGTCACCAAGTCCCCGGTCGACTGGGGCCACTGGCAGCTCGGCAAGCCCGGCACGGCCCCGCTCGGGGAGACCGCTCACGTCTTCGAGAAGACCGTGCTCGGTCCGGGCCTCGAGGTCGCCAACGGGATCGCCGACACGCGACTCGAGCAGGTCGCGCAGGCCATGCGAGACAGCGACACGCCCGAGGCCCTCAGCCAGAAGCTCAGTGACCTGCTCGACGTTACCAACCGCGCCCTGATGATCGCGCAGACCGAGACCACGCGCCTCTCCTCGTTCGCGGCCATGAACCGGTACGGCATCGCCGGGGTCATGAAGATCGAGTGGAACGTGGAGCCCGGTGCCTGCGCGGTCTGCCGTGGCAACGCTGCCCAGGACCCGATCCCGGTCGGGGACGTGTTCAAGTCCGGGGCCGCGGCTCCCCCTCAGCATCCTCGTTGTAGATGTTCCATAGAACCCATGGCCTTCGCCGGCGACCTCACCAAGAGCACCGCCCTGGCCGAGCGCCGCGTCGCGATCAACGGCCAGGAGGGCTGGTACGACCCGTACAACGCGGCCGGCGGCGGTGGGCAGTCCCCGGTTCGGCACTGGGGTGACGGCACCCAGGCCCCCGACGGGGTCCCGGTCACCGGCGGCGTCCCGGGCAACAGCGCCGGCGGGGACTACCCGCGCTGGGACACCCCGGTCGCGAACGGCTACCAGGGCGGGCTCAACGACCTCAGCGACCCGCGAAACCCGGCCCAGGGGCACGTCAGCGGCAACGACGCCAGCCAGCCCTACGGGGTCTCTCACCAGACCGACGTGAACGCCCGATCCGCCGTCGGGGTCAACGCCCCGGCCGCGGACCGCTGGCCGTCCGGCCAAACCCAGACCGACCAGCCGCCCGGGGTCGTCAACGCACGCCCCGGAGAGGACCCGATCCGCGGGTCGTGGGGCACCACGCAGAAGGCCACCGGGATCGTCGCCGCCGGGATCGCGGTCCTCGCCGAGAACACCGGCCGGGTCCTCATGCTGCAGCGAGCGATGGGAGACGACGACCCGGCAGCTGGTTACTGGGAGTTCCCGGGAGGCTGCCTCGAGCCCGGTGAGAACGCGCTGCAGGCGGCCAAGCGCGAGTGGCAGGAGGAAGTCGGGGTCCACCTCCCGGCCGGTACCGTCACCAACCGCTGGGACGCGTCCAACGGCAAGTACGTGGGATTCGTCTACACGGTCCCGGACGAGAACGGGATCCCGCTGTTCGAGGGCCGGCGGGACGTGCCGAACCCGGACGACCCGGACCGGGACGCCGTGGAGGCCGTTGCCTGGTGGGACCCGAGCCACCTGGCCGGGAACCCGGCCATCCGGCCCGAGCTGAAGAGCGACCTCGACGACGTGCTCGACGCGCTCGGTCAGGTCACGAAGGCCGCCACAGGCTACCTCGACGGCCCGACCGCGACCCCGGCCGAGGTCCGGGAGGTCATGGCCAAGAACTTCCCGCCGGAGGCCCTCACCTGGCTGGCCGACGCGACGTGGCACGGCCCGATGCCGGTCCCCCTGGCCGACATCGACTTCAGCAACGAGAAGACCTGGGCGGCCCACCACCAGGTCGCGCACGACGATGAGTTCGTGCAGCGGCTCCGGGATGGGGAGAAGCTCAACCCGATCATCCTCATCGACACGCCCAAGCAGCACGACTTCATGATCGTGGACGGCCACCACCGGGCCCTGGCCTACCGCAAGCTCGGTGAGAGCCCGATCGCGTACGTCGGCACGACCACCTCCCCGACCGGGCCGTGGGACGAGACCCACTCGTACCAGCTCAGCCAGGGAGCCAAGGAAGCCAACAAGGCCGCGACCGCCGACACGGTGAAGATCGGTCCCGAGGGCTACGTCCACGGGTGGATCAAGGTGGGAGTGGGAGTCGACTCAACTCACCTCTCCGTGAAGAAGAATGGCGACGTCGTTCACAAGCCCACCGGCGAGGTCTTGGGTCACGTCGAGAGGCACGAAGACAGCCCTCGCAAGGGAACCACCACCTTCATCACGCACCACGCCGACGGGACCAAGACGTACGACGGGATCTATAAGCGAGAGGCCCTGGCCTCGGTCGCGCAGCACCACAACCAGACGGTCCACGCCACGGCCTTGCCGAAGACCGAGGTGGAGCCGCACCCGGCCGTAGACCTGACGCCTCAGCCCCTGAGTGAGGTCACGTCATCGTCCCCGGTGGGAAGCGCTCAGTGGCGAGCTGACCAGTTGATGACTCAGATCATCAAGGAGGGACCAGCTCACCCTCAGACACCACTCAAGGCCATCACGGCCATGCCGCAGGTGGGCAACGACGACAAGGTCCGCGCTGGCTACAAGCTCGCTGAGCACACGATCAAGGTCCGTAACGACGTCATCCACGGCAAGAACAAGCGCACCAACCTGCCCGGGTGGAACACGCCGACGGGAACCGCGTCCTCGGAGCACGCGACCCTGACCCACGAGTACGGTCACCACCTGATGTACGCGATGAGCGAGGACCAGTACCAGGACATGCTGAAAGACCTGAACCAGACGATGGGAACGCACCTCAGCGGTACCCGGTTCGGGTCGGTGCCGATCTCACCTCAGGACAAGGCCCGGATCGTGAACCGCGTTGGCACGTACGCGTCCGCCAACAACAAGGAGCTTATCGCCGAGCTCTACGCGGAACACCAGCTCTCCCCGAACCCGCGTCCCGCGGCGCAGGTCGTCGGCAAGCACCTCTTCGCGGCTCACGGAGGCGCTCAGTGACGACGAAGCAGGCCACGGCGAACCACCTCTCCAAGCTGATCGTTGAGCTGCGAGGTGAACCTCAGACGAACGAGGTCCGCTCAGCTCTCGACAAGCTGAAGAGCCAGTTCTCCCAGCTGAAGAACCTGCCGGTGACCAAGTCCGCCGAGACCCCTGAGCTCGCTAGCACCCACCGCCCGCTCGGCACCCACGGTCTCTGGGGCGACCGGGACGCGCAGCTCCCGGCCTACATCCAGAACATCGCCCACGCGATGATCAAGGACGGGCACGACGAGTCGTCCGCGATCGCCCTGGCGATCGGGGCCGTGAAGCGCTGGGCCGCCGGTGAGGGCAAGGTCACTCCCGAGGTGCAGGCCGCGGCGACCGCCGCCCTGGCCGAGTGGGAGAAGCTCAAGGCAGAGCACAACAAGACGAAGGCCGTCGACACGGACTTCATCAAAGTAGGACCTCACGGTTACGTTCACGGCTGGGTCAAGGTCGGTACCACGGAGCCAACCATCCCGCACGATACGGCGGTTGAGGTATCACGTGCTCTCAACGGCCAGGGATCCATGCCTCGCAGCAAGATGGCTACGAGTGTCAAGCTAGGCGTGAAGGAATGGACTCGAGGAGGCACATCACAGAAGTCTCTATTTCCACAAGATCTCGCTAACTTTCACGCAGTTGTCAGTCACGCTTCCGCTAATGCACCAAAACTGTATCGTGGTGTTCACGCGTTTGAAGGAAATAAGAACTGGCCAGCGAGTGATCCAGCGAAGCTTGAGAAGGTGAGGCATCTCGCAGCCTCTAAACCTGGTGACATTATTACAAACAACAGGCCTTCTTCTTGGTCTGAAGATGAGAAGGTAGCGCACGATTTCTCGGCTGTTGATCGTCAAATCAGCAGCGTTTCTCCAAACAATGTCGCAGTTCAGCTAGAACTCGATTCTGGTGCACGAGCGGTGAATATCCAAAAGCATGCACGCTCTGACATGAAATACCAAAAGGAATGGGTCTCGCCACCTTCAAGTTACCAGGTCACCGCTGTAGAGCCTCATCCCACCATAACCGGTCTTACCGTACTTCACGTTAGGGAGGTGAATGAGTGATCGCGGTAATTGATCTTAGTGATCTGCTAGGAAACTGGAATGAGCATCTCGATGAGCCTGGCTTCGACGTCGGTTCGCTAGGTGAGTTGACGATCAAATTCGAGGTACCTGACGTCGTCAAGGACTCTTTCGAGGGTCACCACATCGCCGGCACCCCGGACACGTACAAGCACGGCTGGATCAAGATCGGCGTCGGCGTCGACTCCTCGCACCTGAGCCTCAAGAAGAACGGCGACGTGGTTCATAAGCCGACCGGGACCGTGATCGGGCACGTCGACAAGAAGACCGACTTCCCGACCAAGGGCACGAGCACCTTCGTCACGTCCCACGCCAACGGCAAGCAGGTCTACAACGGCGTCTACAAGAAGGACGCCATGGCGGCCGTGGCCCGGTACCACAACCACGCCGCGTCGACCGACGCTCACGCTGCCGAGATCGCACCGACGACTACCGGTCACACGACCCCCGAAGCCGGTATGAACGGGTCGTACTTGCACACAACGAGTGCAGCTAATGCCACGAAAATCCAGTCCGAGGGATTCAGTCACGGCGAGGGCTACGGGGGTAGCATCGCACACGGCACATACCTATCTGTTGATAAGCCAACCGCGGAGTACTACCACGCGCAGATGGGTCCCAACGCGCAGACGCTTTCGGTGACGGTCTCCGGCCTGAAGAACACCGCACATGTATCGTTCGACACGGACAAGTTCCAGATCCCGACGGTGTCGGCCGTCGCCCACCAACTCAACCTGCACGACTCATTTGAGAAGAACAAACTTACTTTGAAAGGAACGGTACCGAATACGTCTCTAAACGCTCATGCGTTGACTAAGACGTTGCAGGATGCCGGATACGACAGCCTACATATTCATAACCACAACGCTTCCGGAAAGGTGACAAGCGTTGGTGGTAATGAGTTGGTGGTTTTTGACCCACATCATCTTTCTGTGTCTAAGGCTCCCGGTCACAAGCCCACGCTGAATGATCTTCCCGAGGGGAGTGTCCCGATCATGTCCGGGACCCACGTGACCGGCTACAAGGACCCGGCCGGGAACTGGTACGACGACAAGGGCAACCTCACGGTTACGGCACCGAAGAAGCCCGGGGCCCCGAACACGACCACACCGAGCTCCAACCCCATCTCGGGAACCACCGTCCCGAAGGCTCTCGCCGGGGAAGACGCGTACCAGCACGCCAAGGCGAGTCAGGGCTACCTGAACCCGACGCAGATGAATGCCCTGGCCAAATACGGCCAGCCCGAGGGCTACAAGACCGTGAACCCGTTCCTGAACAAGGACGGCATGGTCTACAACTCCAACATTCAGAAGTATCTGCCGGCGACCGAGGCTCAGACCAAGAGCGCCCAGACGATGATCAAGCATCTCGACGCGGCGTTCGCGACCAGCAAACCCACCACGCAAGACATGATCGTGCATCGTCGGATCGGGGACGGCGATCTTCTTCTCGGTCCTCCCGGTTCCCACGTGGGCAAGGTCTTCCACAACAAGGCCTACGTCTCCACGACGACCGCGACCGGCGGGATCCCTGGCAACGGCTACGGGTATGAGAACAAGAAGACCCTGCTGGACATTCAGGTCCCGACGGGAAGCAAGGTTCTCATGGGCCAGGCAGCCGAGAAAGAGGTCATCCTCCCCCGGGGCGCCAAGTTCACGGTCGTGCACGACGAGGTGGAGCCCGACGGGACCCGCCACGTCAAGCTGCTCTACCATCCGGAAGACACCCCGTCGGCCGCGGTCCCGAAGACCAAGCCGGTCGCGAAGCCCGAGGTGACCCCGGCTCACGTTCCCGCGGCCGTGGCCCCGGTTCCCGGAGGCGGTGGCAAACCCGAGGGCACCATGAGCCTCAAGAAGAACGGGGAGCTCAAGGGGTACTACCACCTCGAGAACCACACGGTCTACGACGTCAACGGCAACCCCATCGGCACGAGCCTCAGCAAGATCGGGGCCTTGCACCTCGCGAGCGGAAAGCACGAGACGGCCGCGGAGCTCGGTGCTCACGCCACCGTCACCGCCCCGGACGTCCCGGTACCGGCCGCATCCAGCGAGGACAACGAGGCCCTGGCCAAGCAGCTCAGTGACCACGCCATCGCCATGGAAGACACCATGGAGGAGTCACCGGATCTCAACAGCGCGGTGCATCACATGGTTCAGGCCGCGGGATCGATCAGCAGCGGGAAGAAGAACCAGGCTCTCTCCTACCTGTCGGCGGCCAAGAAAGATCTTTACTACCACGGCCAGGCGGAACCGGGTGACGCCGACTCGGTCAGCAGCTACCAGCATCACATCAGTCAGATCGAGAACAAGCTTAACAACACTGAAGTCCCGTCACCGGCCGTACCTGACGTGGACCACGAACTAGTCAAGAAGATCGAAGACCATGCTGAGGCCATGGACGGCAACCTGCATGACTCTACGTACCTTCCCCTGGCCGTCTTGAACACCAAGAAGGCCGCGGATCATTTGAAGAAGGGTAACAAGAAGGGCGCCGTCAATCATCTCGACCTAGCGTCCGTTCAGCTCAGCTCTCACGCGAAGGTTGAGCCAGACGACGCCGAGGGAGTAGCTCAGTTCCAGCAGCACTTTGAGCAGTTCAAAAACAAGATCAACGGTGATAGCTCCCCGTTGATTCCCGCTTCGGTGCACATCCCGGCCGGATCGATGATCGACTCCACCGACCTGTCGATGAAGACCAACGGCTACATCGTTCACAAGCAGTCCAAGAAGGTCATCGGGCACGTCGAGAAGCAGAAAGACTTCCCCTCCAAGGGAACGACCACGTTCACGGTCACCCACAACGACGGCACCAAGGTCTACACCGGCCCGTACAAGGGGAAGTCCCTGGCCGCTCTGGCTCAGCACCACAACACGCAGGGCAGCACGGCCTTCGACCCGTCCAACATGATCACGTACCACGACGTCGACACGAAGAAGCCAATCGGTCACTGGGACAACGCGACCAACGACGTCTACGACACGTCAGGCAACAAGATCGGGAACACCTCAATTCCTAAGAAGGCCAAGGAGTTGATGGAGGCGAGCGTCAACAAGCCGGCCGGTCCACCGGCCGGGGCTGAGCCCGTCCTGGACAAGTACGGGACGGGTGACGTCATCGGGTACCACCACCCCCAGACGGGTCAGGTCACGAACCCGCAGGGCTACGTCGTGGGGTACGCGGGTGACAAGAAGACCGCGGCTAAGCAGCTTCTCAACGCTCAAGCCAAGGCCAAGGCTCCCAGCGTCAAGCCCGCCTCTAGTTCCGATACCGGGTACCACGGCAACATCAAGCTGCAGCCCGAGGAAGCCGCGGGAGTCAAGGGAGTCCGAGCCTCAATCGCTCACCCGGTCATCAGCTCGGCGGAAAAGAACGCGGCTCTCCTGTACAGCGGCTCCGACTACAAGGCGATGAACTGGTACGTCTCCAACGGGTACCAGTTCGGCAGCAAGTTCGACTACCACACGCAGCGTGAGAAAGACCTGATCAAGGATGCGGTTGACGACCTCGTACCGGCCATCAACCGGTCCGTCGTCAAGAAACCGTTCGCGGTCAACCGTCGCATTCCCGCTCACGCCGCGGTGGAGACGTTTGGCCAGGTCGGTTCTCGTGTTGGCAAGAGCTACAAGGAAAACCGGTTCGTGTCGACGACCGTTTCCGCACATGGTATCGGCTCATTCGGTGAGGCCGAGATCCACTACCACATGAAACCCGGTGCCAAGGCACTGGACCTGAACAACTACGACGCGAGCAAGCACCCCAACGAAAAAGAGATCTTGCTCGGTCCCGGACAGTCATTCAAGGTCATCAGCGACAAGATGCTCGGTAAAACTCGCGTCATCGAAGTGGAGTCTCAATGAGTCAACCAACTTCAGCCGCCGATCAGTCTCAGCGCGGTGAGAGCACTCTCGAGGACCGCATGGACCTCGATCCGGACGCCATCGAGTGGCTCGACGACGACGACGACGACGAGTGAGTCCCGAAGAAATTCAGGGAGCGGCCGTCTACCTGCTCGACCAGCTCGCCACGACCCTGACCGTGCTCGAGAGCTATGGGGTGCATCCCCGGCTCAAGCACAACACCGTATATACCGACGTGGGCTACGTCCTCCCAGCGGGAAACGAGGGGTACGTCGTCCGGAGCTTGACCTATCTTCCGTTCGACCAGGACTGACCGAAAGGACACCGTGTGGCTGCGACCCTCACCGCCGACGGCGAGCTGACGTTCTTCTCGTTTCCCATCGAGAAGAGCGAGGAAACGGCCGACGGCGACGTCATCGTCTACGGGAAGGCGACGGACGGTTCCGTCGACTCCGACCTGCAGATCGTCGACCCGGACTGGTCGGCCAAGGCCATCGAGGACTGGCTGGACACCGGCGGCAACCTGCGGGTTCAGCACCAGGCTCGCCGGGACCCGGCCGGGAAGGGCCTCTCCCTCGAGCACGACCCGTCCGGTGGCACCTGGGTCAAGGCCCTGGTCGTGGAGCCGGTGGCCAAGGAGCTCGTCAAGAAGGGCGTCCTCACCTGCTACTCGGTGGGGATCAGCCACCCGGACATCGTCCCGGACCCGACCGGTAAGGCCATGAACGGCATCATCCGCGGTCGCCGTGACGGGCTCACCAAGATCTCGGAGCTCTCCCTGGTCGACCGCGGCTCCAACTTCAACAGCAAGTTCCAGCTGGTGAAGGCCGCGGCCGACGACGGTCACGCCGAGTTCGTCGGCAAGATGATGGGCGAGACCGACCTCGACGCGTACGCCATGGTCAACTCGCCGAAGGAAACCAAGATCAAGACCACGATCTCGATCAAGCCCAGTGACCTGGCCAAGCTGCTCGACCAGAAGCACGGCGTCGAGAAGCGGAATTTCGACGCCGGCGTGGGTGGCGGCGTGGACCGCGACAAGCTCCCGGCGGAGGACTTCGCTGGCCCCAACCGGACCTACCCGATCGTCACCCCCAAGGACGTGCACGACGCCGGCACGCTTATCGGCCACGCCGCCGACCAGGACGCCGTCAAGAACAAGATCAAGGCGATCGCTCGGCGGAAAGGTCCCGAGTTCGAGGCCCGGATCCCGGCCTCGTGGAAGACCGAAGACGAGCCCGCGGTCGTGAAGATCGAGGAGAAGCCGGCCGACAACGCGAAGCCCCTCGAGAAGAAGGCCAAGGTCATCTGCCAGGGCTGCGGCGCCAACCACGACAAGAAGCACTCCTTCTGCCCGGAGTGCGGCAAGAAGGTCGCGGGTGGCGACCCCGAGGTGAAGAAAAACCACAAGTTCACCTGCCTGGGCTGCAACAGCGACCTCGACAAGGGCGAGAAGTTCTGCCCGGGATGTGGCAAGAAGAACCCCGGCTTCAACGAGCTCAAGAAGGCCGTACGCGCGGCGCTCAAGGGAGATGACATGGACGACGAGAAGGACGACGACACCAAGCCGGACAGCGCCGCGGGCGACGACGGCAACGAGGGCGCCTCGGCCACGGACCCGGACGACGAGAGCTCGGACGACGACAACGACGCCGACTCCGGTAAGCCGAACCCGGCGGACAAAGTCGTCGACAAGCCCGTCGTGAAGAAGAGCAAGAAGGCGAAGAAGGTCACCAAGGCGACCAACGGGGACACGGTCACCGAGGCCGCTCACGCCGAGCACGTCCCGCCGGCCGACGACCTGCCGCCTCACCGCGAGCCCGACGGGACCGTCGTCGCCATCTTCGAGCGCGACGCCGACATGCCCAGTGACACCACCGGTGACAAGGCCGCCGGCCTGCCGCCGGAGATGGCCGTGCTCAACCGGTTCAAGTCCGTGGGAGTCTCGACCGACCTCGGTGCGATCCACGACCTCACCTGCCCGGCCTACCACCCGGCCGAAACGAACAAGTGCTTTCCGTACTTCGACCTCACTCAGCTCGACGACTCCGCCTGGCAGCAGAAGGCCTTCGACCTGGCCGCATCCGCTCCCCTGGCGCAGGCTCAGCAGGCCACTCGCCTCTGGCAGCACGCCGTCACTCTCAAGAACGCGTCCCCCGAGGACGTGCTCGAGATCCGGAACGACCTGCACAAGGCGTTCGCGGACGCCAACCCGGGACCAGGCATGGCCCCGAGTCCCACCCAGCTGAACCCGAAGAAGTTCAACCGGCCGTACCTCAGCGCCGGGCACGCCGCGGCCTCGCCGGGTCAGGGAGCCCCGAACAAGGCCCCGATGATCGGCTCGGACATCTCGGCCGAGGACTACACGCGGCAGTTCCTGTCGGCCGGTCACGCCGCCGACTCGCCGGCCAACAAGGGCACGGGCGTCCCGACCAACGTCAGCTACGGCAACCTCAACCGAGAGAACGCGCGGCAGGCCCTGGTCGCCATGCACGACCACATCTCTCAGTCCTTCCCGGCCCTGTGCCCGATGAGTGACGCGGCCTCCCCGGCCCCGAAGTCGGTGCCGCCAACCGTCGCGGTCAAGGAGGAAGCCGAGCCCGAGGCGAAGAAGGCCCGGCGGAAGAAGCTCGAGAAGGCCGTGCTCAAGGGGTTCCTCAGCCTCGACGACGCCAAGACGCTCATGGGCTTCGACATCGCGCCCATCCCCGGAGTGCCGCTCGCGGCTGATAGGCCCGCCGAGGTCGGCAAGGCGGAGGAGCCGGAGGTCACCAAGGCCGCCGTGCTCGACGCCGCGGCCGTGCAGGACATCGTGACCAAGGCCGTGGCCGCCGCCGTCGCGGAACGCGACGAGGCTCACCTGGCCGCCGTCACGGAGCTGCAGAAGACGCTCAAGAAGCAGGGCAAGATGCTCGACTCGATCGCGGCACAGCCCGACCCGGTCGCCCCGTACCGCGGGGTGGCCCTCATGAACTCCCCTCAGCCGGGTGCTGAGGTGGTGAAGAGCAGCGCGGAGCGCTCTCGAGAGAACCTGGCAGCCCTGCTCTACGAGCAGGCTCGCAAGGACCCGAACCCAGCGCAGCGGGAAGTTGCGTGGGCGGAACTGAACAAGATGGCCTTCGAAAACACCACGTACAAGTAGCACCTTCCGTTCACGTTAGCCACGAAAGAAAGGACAAGGATCGTGGCCGCACTTCTCGAGGCGATGGAGCAGGCCGCTCCCGCCGCCAACCCGGACGCGGCTCAGGCCGACCTGGTCGGCGTGGCCCAGCGCTACTCCACCACCGGTGACGCCATCAAGGCGTCCATGGCGACCCTGGTCAAGGGCGCCGGCATGGCCAAGATCGGCGGCAACACGCCGCTGAGCAACGAGCGCGACATCACCGTTCGCGCCCACCAGGCCACGCTCGACCTCCGTACCTCCACCTACCAGGGCATCAACGACCGCCAGTCGGTCGTCAAGTCCATGAACTCCGGCTTCCTGAACCAGTTCGGGAACCTCAAGACCGCCCTCACCACCCCGTCCCTGGGAGAGCAGCTCTCCCAGCTCGTCGGGATGCTTCCCGGTGGTACCGAGGCCCTGAAGTCGTTCACCGCCGGCAACCTGGGAATTGGCTCGGTCTACGGCCTGGTGCCGTTCGACCTGCTCGCACCTTCTCGTCTGATCTGAATTTGGGGACGGATCCTCGTTCGGTAACGAACGTGTAAAACTCCGAGAATTGCTGGAACGTCCTGCTAGACCTCAGCACCACAACGTGGGGTGAAAACCCGAGCGTGATGGTTTGAAAAGATTGAGGGTAGGGAAAATCAGCAGCCGAGCCCGCCTGATTCGTTCGACGGGAAGGTTCAGAGACTATGTACGGAGCTCCTCAAATGAGGATGAAGATATAGTCCGATCTGCATGGAAATATGCAGAACTGAGCAGAAATGTCTCAGTCCATCGTATT
>Ga0335072_10000351_pt1 | contig 95488 bp, 84 predicted proteins | sample Lox_Sample_21_FD_206725 | JGI IMG/M metagenome (GOLD analysis project Ga0335072, IMG submission 206725) | Soil microbial communities from Loxahatchee National Wildlife Refuge, Florida, United States - Lox_Sample_2.1 | ecosystem: Environmental > Terrestrial > Soil > Wetlands | place: USA...
GGCGTTCGAACCGGTGATGGCGTTCGAACCGGTGATGGCGTTCGAACCGGTGATGGCGTTCGAACCGGTGATCGCATTCGAGCCGGTGATGGCGTTCGAACCGGTGATCGCATTCGAGCCAGTGATCGCATTCGAGCCAGTGATCGCATTCGAGCCAGTGATCGCATTCGAGCCAGTGATCGCATTCGAGCCGGTGATGGCGTTCGAGCCGGTGATGGCGTTCGAGCCGGTGATGGCGTTCGAGCCAGTGATGGCGTTCGAGCCAGTGATCGCATTCGAGCCGGTGATGGCGTTCGAGCCGGTGATGGCGTTCGAGCCGGTGATGGCGTTCGAGCCGGTGATGGCGTTCGAGCCAGTGATGGCGTTCGAGCCGGTGATGGCGTTCGAACCGGTGATGGCGTTCGAACCGGTGATCGCATTCGAGCCGGTGATGGCGTTCGAGCCAGTGATGGCGTTCGAACCGGTGATGGCGTTCGAACCGGTGATGGCGTTCGAACCGGTGATCGCATTCGAGCCGGTGATCGCATTCGAGCCGGTGATCGCGTTCGAGCCGGTGATGGCGTTCGAGCCGGTGATGGCGTTCGAGCCGGTGATCGCATTCGAGCCGGTAATTGCTTCCCCAGAATCAATCATCCGCAGCGAGTCGGCAAGCAACTCTCCGTCCGCCAGTGGCCGGATGCCTGCGACTGCAACAGTTTCGCCCACTTTAAAGGTCAGATCAGATGAAACGCTAAGCAGGCTGCTAACGTCGATCCACAAACTTCCAATTTCTATCCTGGCCGTTCCCGGATTGTACGAACGCACCGCCCCCGTGACGAGTACGCGAGTACTTCCTGGTACATACTGAGTAGATGTACTAAGGGCGTATGCGCTGGTTGTGCTGCCCCGCGAAATGACGACCACCGCCGCCAAGTCACCCACTTTATAGCCATTCGCACCCGCAATGGTGAAGCCTTGTCCGGCAATCACTACGTTGCTCTTGTCCGAACTATCAACGGGGCCATAGTCAACCACGATTTCGGAGATCTCCTGAGTGCTCACCTCGGATGCAAAGGTATTCCCTTGGGCGAGAGCGCAGGTAACGGGTAGCGTCAGCAACAACCGCCTGAAGCCTATCGAGACCTTCATCATGATGACTCTTCTTCCTTAATTCTGTCCGGTTGCTAACTGCATGCCAATTCAAATGTGTAAGTCAAAATCGCCCGATTGTTCTAGCCATTGGTACATTCCGACACCAGTTGAAATGACGGCCTCGCCTGGCTCCGGCTGAGCATTCATTGAGATCCATTCGTCGATATCTTCAAGCGTACCCTGCATCGCGGTTCGCACATACGACACAAAATCGTTGTAGCGGCGCGCCGGCAAGCCATCATGCGCAAATGCCGTTCGTTCAAATCTCCCAGTAGTTCTCCCAGTCTCGGTGAGATTTACATCGAGGGTATCGAGGAATCGTCGGGCGGCTCGGGCTATATACCTGATCAAATCCTCACTGAGTTCTTCTCGGACATGAGTTCGGCTTACAACCTGCAGTCTGCCGCGCTCATCCTGTTTGACGGCTCCCGAGGTGATCAGCGTTGCCAGAACCTCGGAAGGATCTGCTTCGGGCACGTGGGATCGCACGAGCTCGACGAAGGTGGTCTTCGTGTCCTCTGCCTCGTACTCGAGCTCCATGGGAACGCCGACGGGCACTACGACGAAGGGAGGCTTGGTGTGCCATGCGTGAAGCACACGAGCCGCAGCGTTGTTGTCATCCAACGCGGCCGCCGCGATGTGTGGCGGATTGTTCAGCACCCGTTCCATCTCTCGTCGGGCGAGTCCACACACGACCGCAAGTCGTGCAAGTGAAACTGCGAGCCCCTTCTCCCTCAGAACCGACTGTCCCGCTCTTGCAAAGGCGTGGCGGGCTATCTCGTCAAAATCGCTGTACACCACGCCGTTCCGAACCAGAATCCGCGCGATCGGGACGAGCATGTGCCGCACTGCAGCTAGCAGGCAGCTCTTGAGATCCATAGTGCACCTTTTGCCATAACTTGGCAAATACATAACATATTGAATTTCAAGGCTCTACAAACGTGACGTACTCGACGGAAAAGAGGCTTGACTCGGGCAGGGGTTTGTAGGCCGTTCACGGGGCCAATCTTTCAGAATCGGCGCCCGACATCAAGCCAAACCGTGCCGGCATCCGGCCGCAGCAGGGCGGGCGGGGTGCCCGTGGGAGGGGTCAGGTGGTCTCGGCGGGGTCGAACAGGCGGCGGTGCTCGAGGATCGCGTACCGGTCGGTCATGCCGGCGATGTAGTCGGCGACCGCCCGGGCGCGACCGGAGGCGCCGTGCTCGGCTGCGCCGCGCTCGGCGGCTTCCCGGTGCTCGGGGGGCAGCAGGCTCACGTCCTGGAAGAAGGCCTCGAAGAGCTCGGTCACCACCCGGCGGGCCTTGGAGGTCATGCGCACCACCTTGTGATGGCGATACACCCGCTCGCGCAGGAACGCCTTGAGCTCCTGGTGCTCGGCCAGCACCCCAGCCCCGAGCCCCACCAAAGGCTTGGAGCGCTGGCGCACCTCCTCGATCGTGCCGGGCTTCGCCTCGCGCAGCCGCGCCTGCGTCGTGCGGATCAGATCCACCACCACGGCGTTGATCATGCGGCGGATGGTCTCGTGGATGACCTTGCGCTGCCCGAGCTGCGGGTAGCGGGCGAGCACGGCTGCGTACTGGCGCTCGAAGATGGCGACCTCCCGCAGGTCCGGCACATCGATGAGGCCCGCACGCAGTCCGTCGTCCACGTCGTGATTGTTGTAGGCGATCTCATCGGCGAGATTGGCGATCTGGGCCTCCAGGCTCGGCTGCTCGCGTCGGATGAACCGCTGCCCGAGCTCGCCCAGCCGCCGCGCATTGCGCACCGAGCAGTGCTTGAGGATGCCCTCGCGGCACTCGAAGGTGAGGTTCAGGCCGCTGAACTCCGCGTAGCGCTCCTCGAGCTCGTCCACCACGCGCAGGGACTGCAGGTTGTGCTCGAATCCCCCGTACGGGCGCATGCAGGCATTGAGTGCGTCCTGCCCGGCATGCCCGAAGGGGGTATGCCCCAGGTCGTGGGCGAGGGTGATCGCCTCGGTCAATGTCTCGTTCAGCTTCAGGGCCCGGGCGATCGAGCGGGCGATCTGCGCCACCTCGATCGAGTGGGTGATGCGGGTGCGGTACAGGTCCCCCTCGTGATTGACGAACACCTGGGTCTTGTAGACCAGGCGGCGGAAGGCGTTCGAGTGGATGATGCGATCGCGGTCGCGCTGATATTCCCCGCGGAAGTCGGGCTTGGGCTCGGGATGGCGCCGCCCGCGGGAGTGCTCCTCGTGCGCTGCGTACGGGGCCAGCTCGCGATGCTGCTTGGCCAAGGCGCGATCAGCCGCAGTAGGTCCGCACCGTCGCCTCCAGGGCGCGGTCCGGATAGTCACCCGTCACGTACGCATCGCCCACCCCGCGCAGCAGCACCAGGCGGATGCGTCCGGCTTTGACCTTCTTGTCGATCTTCATGTGCTCCAGGATGGCCTCCGCCGGCACCCCGCGCGCCGCCGTCGGAAGCCCGGTCCGCTCGAGCAGCCCGCGCAGCCGCTCGACGGCCTCCGACCGCAGCGTGCCGCACGCCTGCGACATCGATGCGGCCATCAGCAGCCCCGCCCCGACCGCCTCGCCGTGCAGCCAGCGCCGGTAGCCGCTCGCCGCCTCGAGCGCATGGCCGAAGGTATGCCCGAGGTTCAACAGCGCGCGCTCGCCCTGCTCGCGCTCGTCGCATCCGACGATCTCCGCCTTGATCTCGCAGGAGCGGCGGATGGCGTGCGCAAGTGCCGGAGGCTCGCGCGCCAGCAGCCGCCCGATGCTCGCCTCCACCCACTCGTAGAGCGTGGCATCGCGAATGAGTCCGTACTTGATGATCTCCGCCAGTCCCGCGCGCAGCTCGCGCGGCGGCAGGGTCTCCAGGGTGGAGGTATCGGCGACCACGGCGACGGGTTGATGAAACGCGCCGATGAGATTCTTCCCGCCGGGATGGTTCACCCCGGTCTTGCCGCCCACGGAGGAGTCCACCTGCGCGAGCAGCGTCGTCGGGGCTTGCACGTAGGCAATGCCGCGCTGGTAGCAGGCTGCGGTGAATCCGGCGATGTCGCCCACCACGCCGCCCCCGAGCGCCACCACCGCAGCATCGCGTCCCAGGCGGTTGGTCACCAGGACATCCAGCAGCCTCGAGACGGTGGTCAGGGTCTTGTGCGCCTCGCCATCGGGGAGGGTCGCCCGGAACACGCGCCGGCCCGCGAGCGCCTGCGCAACCCGCTCCGCATAGAGCGGCGCCACCACGGTATTGCTGACCAGAAGCAGATCCCCGCCCGGGATGCACCCCTCGAGCACGGCGCGTTGATTGAGCAGGCCCGGTCCGATCAGGATCGGGTAGCTGCGCTCGCCGAGCTCGACGGTCAAGCGCTCGACACCGCTCGGGCGCGCAATCGAGGATGGGCCGATCTTCATCGGGCCGGAGTATACGACCTCGCCTGCTCCTTCAACGCGCGGATGATCTCCTCGGCGACGTTCTGCACCTTGCGCCCATCGGTCGGCACCGTGGCATCGGCGAGGCTCTGGTAGAGCGGCGCGCGCGCGCCCATCAGCTCGGCGAGCTTGGTTGCCGGATCGACGTTCACCAGCAGCGGGCGATGACGGGCGCGCTGCACGCGGCGCACCTGCTGCTCGACCGATGCCTGCAGGTACACCACGCACCCGCGCTCGGCGAGGTGGCGCCGGTTCTCGGGCAGCAGCACCGCACCGCCCCCGGTCGCAAGCACCACGGGCTCGATCTGCGTCAGCGCATCGATGACCTCGCGCTCGCGCTGGCGGAAGCCCGCCTCCCCTTCCTTCTCGAAGATGAAGGAGATATCAACGCCCGTGCGCCGCTCGATCTCCGCATCGCTGTCGTAGAAGTCCGCCTGCAGCATGCGGGCGAGCAGCCGGCCGACGGCCGACTTGCCCGAGCCCATGGGACCGATGAGAAAGACATTGCGCTTGCCGAGCATGAGGGCCCGAGCATACCGCAAGGGGGCCGAGCGCCCGATGCGCAGCGGCGCGCCGCGGGAGACCGCCCCCGGGCGCCTCAGCCGGTTGCGAGCGGTCGGCTCAGTTCGAGCCCCAGCACGCCTGGCTGGTGGCACTGCCCGTCGAGCCCTGCAGCCCGCTTTGCGCGAGCGTGAAGGTCGTGCACTGCGCATCGCTCGTCTGCGGGGACTTCACGGGCGTGGCAGTGAGGGTGTACTGGTTGGTCGCAGGCGTTGCGAGCGTGATGGAGTAATAGTTCTGCGGGCTGTTGTAGCCGTTGGTCACGCCCGTGACGCCCGGCGGCGTGCTCCCGTTGACGCACTGGGTGTAGTCGTAGGTCTGCGAGTAGCAGCGCTGCATGATCTGGGCGGCGTTGGTGAGCGCTCCCGTCGCATCCGTGCGATTGGATCGCTGCGTGTACTGCATGTACGAGGGATAGGCGAGCGCACCGAGGATGGCGATGATGCCGATCGTCACCAGCAGCTCGACGAGCGTGAACCCGCCCTGCCCCGGGGATGCGTTAACGGCTTTGGGTTGCATGGATCTCTACCACCTGGCTTTGCTGGGAGTTCGGTGGGCCGTTCAGTTTCACCTGGACGGTCTGGCCCACCTGGAGGTTGAGCGCCTCGGAGGCCGCATCGCTCGAGGCCTGGATGTGATAGATGCGCCCGTCGACCACCACCTCGCCATCGGCGGTCACGGCGGTGACCGTGCCCGTGATGGTCGAGGGCATGACCGGCTTGTTGGCGAGGACCGGCTGGCTCGCGAGCACCCCGAGAGCCGCGGCGAGCAGCCAACCCTTCGATGCATGTTCAATGTTCATAAGCACTCCGCACAGTTGGTCGCGACGCTGTCGCGGTTGCAATCAGGTCCTTCGGTCGTCCCGCTCATCGGATCTCCCACCAGGCGGTACGGCTCTGGCCGCCGCCCCGGAGCAAGGCATTGAGGATGGGGTCGCCGCAGGTCGCGGCGCCACCCGCGCAGAGCGGGGGGGGAGTGACCCCGCCACCGGTGCTGCCGGTGCCCGAGCCCGTGTAGGCGCCCGAGACCGTGGACTGGCCGGACTGATTGATGAGGATGTCCTCGCTTGCGGTCCCGCCACCCAGGTTACCCGAGATCACGCGCACCGCCGAGGAGTAGACATTCCCCAGGAAGGCGCCGGCCACGTTCGGCTCGGAGCTCGTGACCGAGCCACTCTCGGTCACATCGAACACCGGCCCCGGGAATGAGCCTCCGTCGAGGTAATTCAGGACGTAGAACCACGAGTCGGTGCTCGTCACGCAATTGCTCACCGAGGGCTGATTGGTGGTGATGAGCACCATCCCGCCATAGAGCGCGGGGTCGGTCACGATCCGCTCCCCCGGATGGAGGCTGAAGTTGACGTACCACCCCATCTTCGAAGGCAGCGTCAGCGGATTCGAGGTGATCGTGAATGCATCGACCTGGCTCCCGCTTGCGGTGGTGACGGACTCCGCGGTGAGCGACTGCTCCACGAGGTTGGTCTCGGTGGTCGTGCTGCCGTTGGGCATCGCATCGTAGAGCCCGTACATGCTCTCGACCTGGGTCGAGGACAGATCGGTATTGGAGAGCAACTCACCGGTGCCCACGAAGACCATCGTTCCCTGCAGCCGCGGGAAATCCGGATTGAGGCTGACCTGCGGTTGGGTGGTGATCGGCTGGGGGTTGCCGCCCGAGTCGGTGGCCTGGTACAGCACGCTCACCACCCAGCTCGAGGGATTGGTGTTGGAGATATCCACGCGCCACACATTGCCCTGCAGATCCCCGGCGTAGAGCACGTTGGCCGGCCCGGCCACGCTGCCGGAGCTGCTGGCCGTCTGGATGGTCGACAGGCCATTCGGCGTGCTGGCGCTGCACGCAGTGGGCACCGCGGCGCACAGGTTGATCTTCGCGATGAGCGCACCGTTTTGCGGATTCACCGCGTAGATGTACGGCTGCTCCGTCGAGCTGTCGTAGCCGTTGCCGAAGAACAGGAGCGTCCCGGCGTTGGTGATGGCGAACTGCGGGGCGCTGAAGGTATCCCCGAGGTTCGCGTCGGTGAACTCCCACAGCACGTTCGAGGCGATGCTCGCCTCGGTGGTCATCGCCCCGGGATTGGTCACATCGAGCGCGAAGATGCTGGTGCCCCCCGCGGACTCCCCGCTCACCAGAACGGTGTGCCAGCTGCCGTCGCTGAACTGAACGTCGGATGCCTGGGGCGAGCCGTCCACGAAGAATTGATGGCTCTCGTTGTACGTCGGATAGGTGAGGTTGATCAGATTGCCGTACACGCCGTGCGGGATGTACGCGAAGCGCTCGTAGCCCGTTGCGGCATCGATGGCATGCAACATTCCGTCGTTGGCGCCCACGTAGATGACGGGCGGACGATTCAGATACTCCGCCACGAATGCCGCGTAGGAGCTGGTCTGGGAGGGACCGGCCGGCGCCCCGATATAGATCGGCGCGCTGTCCACGATGTCCGCGAGCACGTGAGTGCGCGTGCGGTAGGGGCCGCCCTGGAGCTGCTCCAGCTGTCGATCGCCACGCAGGTAGTTGAGCGCATCCTGGCCGTTGGTGTCGGACGGGTTGCTCTGCAGGTCCTGTCCGAGCGTCGTGGAGCTCGCAATGCCGGTGGACGGCGTGCCGCTGCTCCACTCGAAGGGAATACCCGCTCCGGCCACCGGATCCCAGGTCGCAATCAGCCGTCCGGAGGAGGTCGCCTGCCACGACTGCGCATCGAGCTGCGCCTGAGCCGACCACACGGCATCGGTCGGATTGGTGTCGACGTAGCCGGTGGTGGGACTGATGGGGAAGGCGAAGAGATTGCCCGTCCAGTCCTGGTTCGTGTCCTTGGTCGTGAACTGGGCCTGGTACACGACCGAGCCTACGTGCAGGCCGGTCGAGTTGATCGCCGAAGAGGACACCGACTGCGTCGCGGCCTGGATGTCATCGAGGATCGATTGCAGCGCCTGCTCGAGCTGGACCGCATTCAGTGCCGGGTAGTACTGCTGCGTGCCGCCTGCGAGCGCCATCGCCGTGAGCACACTCGCCGCCATCGGATTGGAGGACACTCCCGAGCCGATTCCGATGACGTAGGTCTTCTGCGGATTGGTCGCAGCGGTGCTCATGCTCGTCAGGGTGTTGATGGTATCGAGGACCGCCTGGTCGTTGGTCGCGCCGCTGTTGAGCGATCCGTCGGCGTTGAAGCTGACGGTCACTCCGTATTCCGAGGCCGCCGTGGTGCCCGGTGGCGGCCAGGAGTGCCCCCCGAGATCCTGGGTGGGTAGGCCATCCGTGAGGAGGATGACGTAGCGCTGGATGCTGCAGCCTGCGACCGAGGAGGCGGGGTTGGCAATGCTGTAGTAGTTCTGGGCGTTCTTGATGAGCCCGGCAATCGGGGACTGCTCGGCAACCGCCTTGAGCTCCCCGGTGGCCCCTGAATTGGTCTCCGGGGCGAGCAGCGGTGAGAAGTGGGCAAGCGCGGTGGCGACGCTCGTGGGTGTCGGAGCCTGGCCGGCGCTCGTCATCTTCACGACCGGCGCCCAGTACGTGCCACCGGGATTGTAGATCTGATCGTTGCCATTGTCGTAGCCGAACCCGCGCTCGATATACATCGTTTGGGGCGTGTACGGCACGTACCCGGCATTGGTCGGGAAGGTCTCCGTCGCGCACGCGTTCACCTCGCTGGTGTACGCCACGTGAACATTTGTGAAGGCCGCGTTGTACTGCGCGAGGGAGTAGTTCGGCGGCCAGGGATTGGCCGGGTTGGGTCCGCCGTACACCAGGCACAGGGGCGCCGCCCAGTTGTTCGGCGCGTACAGCACGTCGTTGATGAGCGGGTCGTCGCTCGTATCGGAGACCTGCATCCATTGCGAGCCCGAGAGCACGGCGTCGGTCAGTTCGATGACGCCGCTCGTGCGCAGCGCATGGCAATCCTCGTAGACGGAGTTGGTCGTTGGCAGGCTCGTGAAGTAGCCGTAACACGGATTCGCAATGTAGGTGTCACCGGCGATCTGGGTGTTCGTGAACACGAAGCCGCTGGTCGTCGGGCTCATGACGTATTGCCACGTCATGTACTCGCCCACGTCCGCCTGCGAGCAGGTGGTCGTGGTGCTGCCCTGCGAGCAATAGGAGATGAGCGCAAAGTCGGTGTCCGGCATGAACTCGCTGATCACGTTCCAGATCGCAGCCTTCGCGACGTTCATGCGGCTGGCGGAGTTGTCGCATTCATCGCCCGCGGGGCAGGTGCACAGCCCGCCGGCCGAGCAGGTGAGCGAGGCCGAGGTGACCGTGTAGGGGGCCTGGCCGCCCGAGCCGACATTCAGGGGCGGCGTGAAGCCCGAGGGAACCGTGTAGTTCACCGGCGAGCTCTCGTTCTGCAGCAGCGAGACGCTCGCCCCGAGGGATCCCGCGCCGGTCATGATGGCCCCGGCGAGCGTTCCTTCCATCGACTGCGAGTTGCCGATCAGGAAGACCACCTGCGGGTGCGCGGGGATCGAGACCGTCAGGGGCACCTGCGAGATTGCGATCGGCGCGGGTGTTGCACAGACCGCCCCGGCGCCATAGGCGGCGGCGATGAGGAATGCCGCCATGCGCAGGACCGGGCCTGCACGGCGGGTTCGAGTGGGCTGCGGAGCGTTGGCGCGTCGCATAGGTTTACTCCACTTACTGCACTTGATAGATGCTGCGCAGCGTTGCGCTTGCGCTTTGATCGCCGCCGGTCGCATGCACCGTGATCTGGTACACCGCCGTGCACTGGGTGGTGTTGTATCCGGTGCACGGGCTGATGGGCTCGCCCGGCAGCACGGTGCCGGGAAGGCCCTCGATGATGATCTGGGGCGAGCTCGAGACCGAGGTCAGACTCTGACCGGCCGGCGCCGAGCCCGCTGGGGGGGCGACCGAGGGAGCATAGGGGATGGTGTTGCCGGCCGTGGCCTGCTGCGTCCAGTTGTAGCCCGGCGCATACACGCTGACCCAGTTGTTCAGCGACAGCGTGTAGTAGCCGCCCGCGTTCGCGAGGAACATCGACGGCGTGTAGTAGCCTTCCTTGATATTCATCTCCGCATAGCGCAGAGCCGCTTCCGCGGCCTCCACGGCCAGCTGATGATTGGAGTCGTTCTGCGCCATGCGCTCCTCGGAGCTTTGCATGCGCGCGAGCATCACGCCGAGCAAGGTGAGGATGAGCAGGAAGATGAGCGATACGAAGAGCACGGCCCCGCGCTGCTTCGCTCCGCGTCTTCCCATGCTGATCGGTCGATGTGTCATGGTCGGCTCGCGCGGCTCAGTTGGTGTTGTCACGCAAGGAGATCGTCATGTCGAAGGACTGGCGCGCGCGCGTGTCCTGCGGCGCGGTGATCGTCGTGCCGAGAAGGCTGAACTTCTGTGACTGCGGGGGCTTGGGCACCGTCCCGAGCGGACTTGCGGCGAGCACCGCGACCTTCACGCTGATCACGCAGTTGAAGGCGAGGCATCCCGATGTGTTGCCCGCGGCGGCCGTCGCCACCTGGTCGGCGGTCACGTACTCGGTGGCCGAGAGCCACTGGCCCGTGGTATCCACGCCGTAGAGGATCTGCATGTTCTCGACATCCGGCACGATCTCCACCGCGGGTGTTTGAAAGGTCGGATTCGGGGCCAGCTCGTACATGAAGAGCGCGCCGTCGCCGTCGGCACCCTTGCCGATGTAGAAGACGATGGTGTCGGCCACGGCCACTTGAGCGCCAGGCGCATAGGTGCCGAGCAGCGGATACTTGAACGTGACGGCGTTCGCGCCCACCGTTTGAATCTCATCCACCTCCGACCACGCGCAGTTCGAGACGATCGCGATCTGGTTGGCCTGCAGCCCGGTCGTGACTTGCACCGGCACGGTGTTGCCACCACCGTTTCCATTGGTATAGACGGGCTGAACCTGCGAGTACGTGGTGTGCACGGCGATCACATCGCTGCCCTTGATCGGCGGATAGCCGGCAGCCTGGCCTACCGTGGTCACCGAGGAATCCAGCGCGTCCCCCAGGGCGGCGATGCTCGTCCAGTCGTTACCGTTCAGGTCTGCGGCGGGAGTCGCGCTCAATGCGAAGGTGCTTCCGGGGCTCGTCCCGACGGCCTCATAGGCGGAGATGGCCTCGGTGAAGTCGTACGTCATCGGCGTCGGAGCCACCCCGCCCATCGAGACCGCCTGGCGCTGGGTGCTGTTGCACGCCATGTAGCCTCCGGCCCGCAGCGCCTGCTGGATCACATCGAGCGCGATGCGGCCGTTGTCGGCGACCACCGATTCGCCGGAGGTGACTCCCGAGGCCGAATGCATGCTGACGAACGTCGCCAGCACGGCGCCCGTCACGACCAGCCCGAGCGCCATGGCGACCGTCAGCTCGATGATCGAGAAGCCGCGCTGCGTTCTCATAGCGCGCTCTCCAGCGTGAACGTCATGGGATTCGGCGCCGCCGCGGCCGGGGTGCCGAACGCCCACGCCGCGATGCTGTCGTCCCACTGCACGGTGATGGTCACCATGACCTGGTTGTTCGCCGGATAGCTCATCGTGACCGTCCCGTCGCCTGCGGGCAGCGCGCCGATGATCACCCCGTTGGGATTGCTCGCGCTGACCGCGTTGTTGCCGGCGCCGAGGCGCTGCTTCCAGTTGTAGATGTCGTACGTCGCCTGCTGCGCAGGCGTGCAGGCCGCGACATTGCACTGCACGCCGGGCACCGGCACCGCACCGAGCGCGACGGCATATCCGCCCGGCACGGTCAACGCGTAGTTACGGTTGGCGCGCATGTCATCGAGGATCGCGTAGGCAAGATCGGTTGCCTGGCCGCGAAAATAGGCGCTGTCGTTCGCCTTCATCGCCGCCAGGACGAGCTTCGCCACCCCGAGCAGGCCGATGCTGATCACGAGCAGCGAGACCAGCACCTCGACGAGCGTGAAGCCCCGGGCGCGGAAGCTGGCGCGTGGCGTGTGGTGTCTCATGATGGCACTCATGGGCAGTTGAGAGCCGCGCCGGCGAGAGTCTGGCCGGCCGTGGACGAGGAGCGCACCGAGCCGATCGGAGAGATCTCCATGTCGTGCGCCCAGGCGGCGCCGCGAATGTCGCACAGCGTGAAGTAGGTGATGTTGTAGATGTTCGAGCCGGCCGCCGCCTGCACGAAGCCGTTCGGCTGAAAGGTCACCGAGCTGATGTTGGCCAGCCCTGCGCCGGCATCGAAAGCCGCCGAGAGGGTGTTGTTGGCCCCGAGCGCCGGCATCGCCTGCAGCACGGTGATCGGCGCGCTGGTGGTCTCCACGATCCAGCCGGTGGCCCAGCCCCCGGGGTTCACATTCCCGCTGCAGGTCGCCCCGTCGGCCGAGGCACAGATCAGCACGTTCGCGTCCTCCTTGATCGCCTCGCTGCGCGCGAAGTCGAGACTCATGATCAACGAGTTCGCCTCGGAGGTCTGGCGGGTGTTCTGTACGAAGGTCGTGAGCGAGGGCATTGCGATGCCGACCAGGATGCCCGCCACCGCAAGGGTGACGAACAGCTCCATCAAGCTGAAGCCGTGTTGAGCCCGCAAAGGACGGGTGAGGTGGCGCATGGGAATAGTTTGAATCCCGCGTGTGCTTGGAAGTGTGAAGCAGAGCACGGCGCCCGCGCGTGCTGCGAGCGCCCCGACGGCCGGTGGATTTCGGCGGATGAGCGGTGCGCCCCGAGCCGGGCGCTCACCGCCGCAGCGGCGTTATGTCCTAGTAGACCGTCGTTCCCTCGTGCAGGATCTTCGGCGTGACGAACACGAGCAGCTCATCCTTGTCGTTCGTCTTGATCGTCTGCTTGAACAGATTCCCGAGCACGGGGATGTCCCCGAGCACCGGGATCTTCTGCTCCTGGTCGCGATGGGTGGTCGCGAGAATGCCGCCGAGCACGACCGTCTGGCCGTCGTTCACCACCACCTGGTTGGTGACTTCCTGGGTGTTGATCGAGGGGACGTTCACCCCGCCCGACTGCACCACCACGGTTCCGACGCTGTCGTCCTTCACGTCGAGGTCGAGAATGATGCGATTGTCGGGAGTGATCTGCGGTGTGACCGTGAGCGAGAGCACCGCCTGCTCGAACTGAATGGTGGTCGCCCCGCTCGAGGCCGACTCCTGGTAAGGAATCTCGGTGCCCTGCAGGATCACCGCCTTCTTCTGGTTCGCGGTGACCACGCGCGGGGCGGAGATCACATCGGCGCGCGTCTCGAGCTGCGCTGCCGACAGCTCGAGGTCCACCAGATAGTCCGAGCCCAGCACGCCAAAGGCGATGCTGCCGCCCGCATCGGGCGTTGGCAGGTTGACGTTGTAGCGCTGCAGCGCGCTCGTGCCCGTGGGAATCGACACGGGGAACGGGCTGCCGGTGCTCTGCAGATTGTTGAGTGCCGAGGAGACGATCGAATCCTCACCCGCCGCGGAGCCCGTCGTGGTGATGATGCCGTTGCCGTTCTTGTGCACGCTCGTCAGGCCGAGCACCGTTCCCAGCTCGCGCTTGAAGTCATCGTTCACGATCACGACACGCGCCTCGATCAGCACCTGCCGGATGGGAATGTCGAGCGTTGCGACCAGGCGGCGAATGTCCGCGAGCCGCTCGGCGGTGTCGTGCACCAGCAGGGTGTTGGTGCGGTCATCGACCGATACCGAGCCGCGGGGTGACAGCAGGCTGCTGGCGGCGGCACTCGCGCTGGTCGCCTTGGGCTTGATGAGCTGGGCGATGTCGGAGGCCTTGGCGTAGTTCACTTGCAGGAACTCCGAGCGCAACGGCTCGAGCTCCTGCAGGTCCTTGCTGGCGGCGAACTCCGCCTTCTCGCGCGCCGAGAGCTCCTCGGCCGGGGCCACGATGATGACGTTGCCGTCCTGGCGCTTGTCGAGCCCCTTGGTCTTCAGCACGATATCGAGCGCCTGGTCCCACGGCACATTCTGCAGGCGCAGCGTCACGCTGCCGCGCACCGAGTCGCTCACCACGATGTTCTGCCCGCTCGCATCGGCGAGCAGCTGCAGCACGGCACGTGTGTCGATGTCCTGGAAGTTGAGCGTCAGCCGGTCGCCGGTGTACTTGCGCTGCGGCTCGGGCGCGCCCGCCACCCTGCGCTGCGCCTGCACCTCCACCACGTACTGATTGTCGGTCTGGTAGGCGAGCTGCTCGTAGTTGCCGGTTGCGCTGATGATGATGCGCGTGTCGTCCCCGGCGCGCGTCACGTCGAAGCCCGTGACCGGCGTGCCGAAATCGGTCGCATCGTAGCGCCGCAGGAATCTGTCGGGCAGCTGCGTGCCGGTGAAGTCCACGACGATCTGATCGCCGACCTGGCGCAGGTTGATCTGCGTGTGCGGGTCGGTCAGGTTGACGATCACCCGGCCGGCGCCATCGCTGCTGCGCCTGAAGTCGATGTTGCTGATCGCGCGCGGGCCGGCAGGCGCCGCGGCGACCGCTTGAGGTGCCGCTGCCGGGGCCGCGGAACCGCTGTCGGAGGATTGCGCCGTGGCTGCGGCGCTGCTGCCCGGAGCGCTCGCACCGAGCGTCACCACCACATCGTTCCCATCCACGCGCATGCTGTAGGGAATCATCCGGTCGAGCTCCACGACCAGGCGGCTGCGCTCCTTGCCTTCGGCCGCGAGGATGCTCTGCACGCCCTCGGAGTGCACGTCGATGTGCCGCGAGGGCAGGGCGAGCGTGGTGTTCGGCAGGTCGATCGAGATGCGCGCCGGATTGTCCACCGTGAACGACAGGGGCTGCGGCGCAGGTCCCGACAGGTGCAGCGTCATCTGCAGCTGCGCTCCCGTGAGCGGCTGGACGTTGATCGACTGCAGAGCCGGACCGCTCGCAGCTTGCGGCGGGACGCCGAGCACGCCGAGCGACAGCGCAGCGGCCGCCAGGGCGAGCGCGCGCGTGATGCGAGTCGGACTGTGGCGTTTCATGACTTTTTGGAACTCCCTGCTACCCATCCGCTAGTCGCTCAGAGTGAGAGCCGCGGGGCGCTCGATATAGCCGCCCGTGCCATCTGGAACGATCTCGCGAACGACGATCTTCGATGCGGTGATTTCGGTGATCCTGCCGTCGTTCTGTCCGATGTAGTTGCCGGTCAGAACGCGATTGACCAGTCCGTCCTTGGTCTGCACGAGCCCGTAGGTCGCCCCATCGAGCCGCAACGTGCCGACCATCTTCAAGGTGTCGAGCGGAAACTGCTCGAGGAACTCCCGGTTGCGCTTGGGGTCGGGACGCAGATTCGCGCCGGCGCCGTTCGGGCTGCTCGGCAGGAACGGTGAGCGCAGATTGGATGCCGAGTACGTGAAGGTCTGATACGGCTTGACCTCCGGAAGCGGCTCGACGCGGCCGCCCGATTCGCGCTTGGTCGAGCTGATGAAGCTTTGCAGCTCGTCGTCGGCACTCGAGCAGGCCGTGAGCAGGCCGAGCGCCGGCAACGCCAGCAGCATCGTGCAGGCGAATCCCGTGAGGAGCGTGCGCCGGCTGCGGCTCATTCGGCTGACTCGAGGCTCATTGTTGCTCATATCGCGACCCACCCGCTGCATCCGTCCGCGCGCTCAACCGCCCGCGTGACGGTGGTTCTTGAGCTCTTCCTTGCGCTTGGCTGATTCGGCGGCCGCGAGCTCCTCCTCGTCGAGGTAGCGATACGTCTTGGCCGTCAGATCGAGCGTCAGCTGATCGTAGGAGTCCTTCGACGCCGGCTTGATCTGGATGTTGTGCAGCGTGACGATGCGCGGCAGCGCCGCGATGCCGCTCACGAACTGGCCGAACTGGTGATAGCTGCCGGTCAGCTCGATCTTGATGGGCAGCTCGGCGTAGAAGTCCCGCTTGATCTCCTCGCCCGGCTGGAAGAGCTTCTCCTGCAGCCCCGCGGCCAGACCCGTCTGCGAGATGTCCACCAGCAGGTTCGGCACCTCGGTCTTGCCCGGCAGCTGCCGCAGCAGCGCTCCGAAGGAGCGCTCGATGTCGTTCAGCTGATCCTTGTAGACCTTGAGGTTCACCGCCTTCTGGTGCTTCTGCTTGAACTCGCCTCGCAGCTTCTGCTCCTCGTCCTGGTACCTCGCAAGGTCGGGCCGCTCGCTCTGCCAGACGAACATGTAGATGAGCACCGCAGCCAGCACGGCGAAGCACAGGGCCACCGCGCCGGCGCGCACCGCGAGCGGCCAGCGTCCCGGGTCGCGCGGATCGAGCGATCGCAGCTCCTCGAGCAGATTCATGGGCTGGGTCCTCGGCGCGCCACGCGCCGCATGCCGGCGCCGGCGGGGCTTGCCTCATCATCCTCGTTCGCGTGGCTCACCTGCTCGGCATCCAGCACGAAGCTCGAGCCGAAGGTGTCGCCCTTCTTCGACTGCACCACCTCGAGTGCGGGGTTCTTGAGCCACTCGGAGGCGTCGATGTTGCGCATGAAGCTCGACACGCGGGTGCTCGATTGCGCGACGCCTTCGAACTTCAGGTGGTTCTCGGTCTGCGTGACGCTCGTGAGGTACACCCCGTCGGGCAGCGTCCGCACGATCTCGTCGAAGAGGTGCACGATCTCGGGCCGCGAGCGCTGCAGCTTCTCGATGATCTCCATGCGCGCGATGAAGCTCTGCTTGGCGGCCTCGAGGTTGTTGATCTCCTCGATCTGCTTGTCGAGCACCTTGATCTCGCGGCGCAGGACGTTGTTGCGCTGCTGCTGAGCGCTGATCATCGAGTCGACCATCAGGTAGGCGATGAAGGTGACGGCGATGGCGGCCACCGCAGCTCCCCCCAGCGCGACCGTGAAATGCAGCTTGCGCTCGCGCCGTTGCGCTTCGCGCCAGGGCAGTAGATTTATGCGGGGCATGTCAGTCGAAGCTCCGCAACGCAAGCCCGCACGCCGTGAGGAGCGCCGTGGCATCGCGCTGCACTGCCTGGGCCTTGGCACGCGAGGAGAGTTTCATCTGGCCGAGCGGATCGCCCTTCTCCGCCGGGATTCCCACGCGGCTCGAGATCACATCGGCCACTCCGGTGATGTTCGCGCAGCCTCCGCAGATCAGCAGCTTCTCCGGTTGCTCGCGCCCCGAGCCGGAGGCGAGATAGAACTGCAGCGAGCGGCTCACCTGCTGGGTCATGTCGTCGATGAACGGGTCGAGCACCTCGGACTGATAGTTGCCGGGCAGACCCCCTTCCTTCTTCGCGCGCCCGGCCTCCTCCATCGACAGGCCGTAGGTGCGCATGATCTCCTCGGTCAGCTGCTGTCCTCCGAAGGCGAAGTCGCGCGTGTAGACGACTTTCAGGTGCCTCAAGACGCTGAACGTGGTGCTGCTCGCGCCGAAATCGGCCACCGCGATCGTGCGGTCGATTCCGCCGTCGGGCATCTGGTGCGTCATGAGCTTGCAGGCGTTCTCCAGTGCGAAGGCCTCGACATCCACGATCTTGGTGGAAAGCCCCGCGGCGTTCACCGCCGACTGGCGCTGGTCCACGTTCTCGGTGCGCGTGGCAACGAGCAGCACGTCGTTGGTATCGGCATCCTTCTCCGAGGGCCCGAGCACCTCGAAGTCGTAGCTCACCTCGTCCATCGGAAAGGGGATGTACTGGTCGGCCTGCATCTCGACCTGCGCCTCGAGATCGCCGGTGCGCAAGGCCGCGGGCATCTGGATCACCTTGGTGATGGCGGCATCCCCGCTGATGGCGATGGCGACCTCGCGGCTGCGCGCGCCCGAGCGCTTCACGGCGCGTCGCACGGCCTCCCCGATCGCCTCGGCATCGACGATGGTCTTCTCGTTCATGGCGTTCTGGGGGGTAGGCTCGGCGGCATAAGCCTCCACCCGGTACTGACCCCCACTCATGGCAAGCTCGATGAGCTTGACGGACGAGGTGGTTATGTCAACCCCGAGCAAGGGACGATACTTGCGCTGAAGGAGGAACATTTTTATTCCTTATCAGTAAGTTACGCCCCGAGAGGCCCCACCCAGTGTAAAATTGGCCGCTATCTTATAGCAGCGAAAGGTTAAATCAGGCGTGAGGGGTCTCACGAAACGCCCCAGTCGTCGCTTGCGATGGCCATCGACCAAATTTCCCCGCCCCGGCTGGAAGCCGTCATCTGGAGAGCAAAGTGGGCAAGCGGCGCGGTCGGCGCAAGCGGGGGATTTCGGCGCATGGAACCTTCCCCGGCCGCCGTGGCTGGCTACGCTCGGATGGTTTAAGGTTCACGCCGGCAACCCCGCTGTCGTAGGCACCACGCCCTTAGACCGGAGGCTTTGCGTCCCCACCTTTCGGTGAGTTTGCCCATTCAACCGGCGGGTACTATGCATAGGCGCCCAAAGCGACGCAAGCAGACGGGATGTTTTTGTGATGAGGGTTCTGTAAAGAGATAGTCCCCGGTGCACTTTCTGCGGACTCCGTGCTACAGGGATCCGCCGTGAGGCACGACTCCTGCGGGCTCCTCCTTCGATGGCTCGAGAGCACAATCCGGTGAAAAGGAACTACGCGCGGATCCTCGGTTTGCTGGTGGGCAGTGCGGCGCTGCTCGGGCTTGTCGGTGCCTTCGGGCTCAGCTGCGCCTATGTGTACCTCGAGCCCTCGCTGCCCTCGGTCGACTCCATGCGTACCATCGAGCTGCAGGTTCCGCTGCGCGTCTACACCTCGAGCGGCGACCTGATCGCGCAGATCGGCGAGGAGCGGCGCATGCCGGTCACCTACGAGCAGATCCCGCTGCTCGTGAAGCGGGCTTTTCTCGCCGCCGAGGATGACCGGTTCTTCCAGCACCACGGCATCGATTACCTGGGTCTGCTGCGCTCCATCGCCGTGGATATCGCCTCCCGGCAAAAGGCTCAGGGCGGCAGCACGATCACCATGCAGGCCGCGCGCAACATGTTTCTGTCCTTCGACAAGACTTGGCGGCGCAAGCTGCAGGAAGCCTTCCTGACCTACCGCATGGAACACGCCTTTACGAAGGAGCAGATCTTCGGGCTGTACCTCAACGTCATCTTCTTTGGCGAGCGAGCCTACGGGGTCGCTGCAGCCTCGCAGACCTTCTTCGGCAAGCCCCTCAGTGAGCTCTCGGTCGCGCAGGTGGCCACGCTTGCGGGCATCCCGCAGGCACCCTCGCGCTACAACCCCATCGCCAATCCCGAGTACGCGAAGGCGCGCCGGCACTACGTGCTGCGACGCATGCGCGAGCTCGGCTTCATCGATGCGGCCACCGCGGAGGAGGCCAACGTGGCACCGATCGAGGCGAGCGAGCACGGTCCGGTCTATGACGTGGAGGCGCAGTACGTCGCGGAGATGGCGCGCCAGGAGGCGCTGCGCCTCATCGGCCCGAGCGCCGAGACGGCCGGCTACAAGGTGTACACGACCATCGACGGACGCTTGCAGGTTGCCGCCAACCGCGCCGTGCGGCTCGGACTCATCGAGTACGACCGCCGCTACGGATACCGTGGCCCCGCGGGCCATGCCGAGCTTGCCGCCAATGCGCAGTCCGAGGACTTCGAGGAGGCGCTCGATGAGTATCCGGCCATGAGCTTTCTCACGCCGGCCGTCGTGGTCGAAGTGGGGGACAGGTCGGCGCGCGTGTTCGTCAAGGCGCACGGGATGCAGGAGGTGGAATGGGATGGCCTTTCCTGGGCGCGCCGCTCGCTCCACGGCGAGGGGGTCGGCGCAGCCCCCAGGAGTGCGCGGGACGTGCTCGCGCGGGGCGATGTGATCTATGTGGTGACCGATGACCGGCACGCCGCGCAGCTCGCCCAGGTTCCCGAGGCGCAAGCGGCGCTCGTTGCGCTCGATCCGACCGATGGCGCGGTGGGCGCGCTGGTGGGGGGGTTCGACTACTTCGCCAACGAGTATAACCGCGCCGTGCAGGCGCGCCGGCAGCCGGGCTCCGGATTCAAGCCGTTCCTGTACTCCGCCGCGCTCGACGACGGCTTCACCCCGGCCTCGGTGCTGCTCGATGCGCCCATCGTGGTCGACGGGGAGGGTCTGGAGTCGGTGTGGCGGCCCGAGAACTCCCATCGCGATTTTCGCGGGCCGATGCGCCTGCGCGAGGCGCTCGCCTGGTCGCGCAATCTGGTCTCGGTGCGGCTGTTGCGGCAGATGGGACTCAAATACGCGAGCGACTATGTCACGCGCTTCGGCTTCGACCGCCAGTCGCTGCCGCAGAATCTGACGCTCGCGCTCGGCACGCTGCAGGTGACGCCCCTCGAGCTCGCCTCCGCCTATGCAACGTTCGCCAATGGAGGCTTCCGGATACAACCCTACTTCATCGACCACATCGAGGGGCCGACGGGCAAGATCGTGTGGCAGGCCCAGCCGCTCATCGCCTGTGCACTGTGCGAGCACCCCGCCGACCTCGGCACCCTGGGCAAGCCGCAAGCGGCGCCCCCTGCAGGTGGGGGCGCAGCCGTGCGAGCCGCTGCGTATCCTTCGGCATCGGGCCCGCCCGCAAGTCCCGGCAGTGCCGGTGCCGTCGGTCCCGTGCCGCTTGCAACCTCGAGCACCGCTCAGAGCGACCCGCTCCAGGGACTCTCGGCCGAGCAGCTGCTGAGCCTTGCGGATGGTCTGCGCGGAGGCGACGGCGACCTTCCGGCCAAGCGCCTTGCTCCGCGGGTGATCAGTCCGCAGAACGACTACCTGATGACCGACATGATGGCCGACGTGATCAAGCACGGCACCGGTCAGAGGGCACTCGTGCTCCATCGCAGCGACCTCGCCGGCAAGACCGGCACGACCAACGAGTCGCGCGATGCCTGGTTCAATGGCTTCACGCGCAATCTGGTCGCAACCGTGTGGGTGGGATACGACCAGGAGCGCTCGCTGGGCGAGACCGAGGAGGGTAGCCGCACGGCGCTGCCCATCTGGATCTACTTCATGCGCGAGGCTCTGAAGGGAGTGCCGGAGGAGCGCCGTCCGATGCCCGATGGACTCGTGACGCTGCGCATCTCCCCGGATACCGGCATGCTCGCGAGCGCCGAGAATCCCGATGCGATCCTGGAGACCTTCATGGTGAATCACCTGCCGGGGGCGGGTGCTCCCGGAAGCTCGCCCGCTCAGCAGGGCAAGCAGCAGGCGCAGTCCGGGGATTCGCTGTTCTAGCCGAGTTTCTAGCCGAGTATTCACATGCCGAAACGACATCCGCTTCCGCGTCATGAGAATCTGCGGCGCGCGCTGGCCCAGGAGGCTGCGCGCGTCATGGCCGAGCACGGCATCCGCGACTTTCTCATCGCCAAGCGCAAGGCGGCCGATCGCCTGGGGGTCACCGACAGCGCCGCGCTGCCAAAGAATACGGAGATCGAGAGCGCGCTCGTCGAGTACCAGCGCCTGTTCCGGGGCGACTCGCACACCGAGTCGCTGCAGGCGCAACGCCACGCGGCGCTCGCCGCCATGCGGCGGCTGAAGGACTTCGAGCCGCGGCTCGTCGGCGCGGTGCTCGCCGGTACCGCAACCGAGCACTCCGACGTGCAGCTGCACCTGTTCGCCGACACGCCCGAGTCGGTGGCGATCAGCCTCATGGATCAGGGGATCCGCCATGAGATCACCGCGCGCCGCGTGCGCATGAACGCGGATCGCATCCTCGAGTACCCCGGCGTGCGGTTCGAGATCGACGATCAGGCGATCGAGGTCACCGTCTTCCCGGCCGATGGCCTGCGTCAGGCCCCGGTGAGCCCGGTGGATGGACGGCCGATGCGCCGTGCGGATGTCACCGAGCTCGAGGCGCTGCTGCAGGCATGAGCGGCAGCGCCGCCGCTCGGTGGCGGCTGCCCGGGCTAGCTAGCTAGCTGCGCTTGCCGATGTCGAGGTAATCCCGGCGCGTGGGGCCGCTGTAGAGCTGGCGCGGCCGCCCGATGCGCATGTGCGGGTCGGCGATCATCTCCTGCCAGTGCGCGACCCAGCCGACTGTGCGCGCGATGGCGAACATCACCGTGAACATCGAGCGCGGGATGCCGATCGCGCTGTAGATGATCCCGGAGTAGAAGTCGACGTTCGGATAGAGCTTGCGCGATACGAAGTACTCGTCCTGGAGCGCGATCTCCTCCAGCCGCAGCGCCAGCTCGAACAGCGGGTTGTCCGCGCGACCGAGCTTTGCGAGCACCTTGTGGCACATCTGGCGAATGATCTTCGCGCGCGGATCGAAGTTCTTGTAGACGCGGTGCCCGAAGCCCATCAGGCGGAAGTGACTGGAGCGGTCCTTGGCCATCGCGAGGAACTTCGGGATGTTCTCGACCGTGCCGATCTGCTCGAGCATGGCGAGCACGGCCTCGTTCGCGCCGCCGTGCGCGGGGCCCCAGAGCGCCGAGACACCCGCCGAGATGGCCGCATACGGATTCGCGCCGGTGCTGCCCGCCAGGCGCACCGTCGAGGTGCTCGCGTTCTGCTCGTGGTCGGCGTGCAGGATGAACAGCAGATCGAGTGCCTGCGCCGCCACCGGGTCCACGTGATACGGCTCGCACGGCACCGCGAAGAACATGTGCAGCATGTTGCTGCAGTAGTCGAGGTCGTTGCGCGGGTAGATGAACGGCTGGCCGAGCGAGTGCTTGTGCGCCGCCGCCGCGATGGTCGGCATCTTGGCGACGATCCGATGGGCGAAGATCTCCCGATGCCGCAGGTTATAGATGTCCATCGAATCGTGATAGAAGGCCGAAAGCGAGGCGACCACCGCCGAGGTCATGGCCATCGGATGCGCGTTGTGGTGGAAGCCGTTGAAGAACCTCAGCAGCGTCTCGTTGATCATCGTGTGATGACGAATGGACTCGACGAACGCCTCGAGCTGGCGGCGGCTGGGCAGCTCGCCGTGCAGGACCAGGTAGCACACCTCCATGAAGGTGCTCTTCTCGGCGAGCTGCTCGACCGGGTAGCCGCGATACAGGAGCACGCCCGCATCCCCGTCGATGTAGGTGATCTTGCTCTCGCAGGCGGCCGTGACCCCGAAGCCGGGGTCGTACGTGAAGACATCGTAATCTTTGTAGATCGACGAGATGTCGAGAACGCTGGGGCCGATCGTGCCCGCACGCACGGGCAGCTCGCTTTTTTTTCCGCTACCGGGCGCGGCTAGCTCGAACTTGCTCTCGGTCATGGTGCTTGCGCCTGAAGCTTGCGGGCATCCCGCGGGCGCAGGACGAGCGTTACACGGTCCGCGCACGGAATCAAGGCGAGGCTCGGCATTCCTGCCGAGCCGCTCGCCGCGATGATTGAGAGAGCCGGGCCGGACTCAGCGCCCGCGCGCGGCGGCGGTCCCGTACTTCTTGCGGAACTTGTCCACGCGCCCGGCGGTGTCCACGATCTTCTGCTTGCCCGTGTAGAACGGATGGCAGCTCGAGCACACCTCGACTTGCAGATCGTGCCCGAGCGTGGAGCGGGTCTTGAACGTGTTCCCGCAGCTGCAGACGACGGTGATCTCTTTGTACTCCGGATGGATCTGCGCTTTCATGATGCTCACTCGAGAGGAGGGCCGGAAAAAGGGCCGGGCAGTCTACCGGCGAATCGCGCGCTCCTCAAGCATGGCTGCGGGCTTTCCCCGCACCGCCGATCACGAGCTCTCGAGGTCACGCCTCAGCTGGCTCCCGGGTAGTCATAATAATCCACAGAACTTGTGGATAACTCTGTGGACCGTTCTGTCCGGCAAGGGGCGAAATGGGCGCCAGATTGCATATCTGTTACGTTGGTTAAAAAATGATCAGCCATTATGCACCTTATTGCTCAATGGCTTACGGTAGTCTCATCCAGAGACTTGACTGATATAGCGTGTAATCCGCTCATTTACCGATGGGGCCCCCGCGGCCTGTGTATAACGGCTTACGCGCCAGCTCATGACAGAGCTTGCAGGGGTCTTGACAGCGCAGCCGGCCGGGCGGGAACAGGCTCCGGAAGGAAGCGCAGCAGCATCTCGTTCAGGAATCGCGACCCGAGCCGTGTCGGTTGCCAGCGCTCCCCGCGCGCTCCGACGAGCCCAAGCCCGCGCAGCTGCTCCATCGTGGGCGCCACGCTTTCCCAGGGCAAGCCGGTGCGCTTCTCAAACACCGGCGCATCGAATCCTTCCACGAGCCGCAGAGCGTTCAGCATGAACTCGAACGGCAGATCCCGCGGGGCGACGACCTGGCGGCTGAGCGAGCGTACGGGGTCGGCGAGGTAGCGCCGCGGCTCGCGCGTGTGCGTGGTGCGCACGATGCATCCATCGGCCGCAAAGCTCAGCTTCCCGTGAGCTCCGGCGCCCGCCCCGACGTAGTCTCCGAACGACCAGTAATTGCAGTTATGGCGCGCCCGACGGCCCTCGAGCGCATAGGCGGAGATCTCGTACTGCGCAAAGCCCGCAGCGCCCAGCAGCTCCTCGCAGGCCGCAAGCATCGCGGCGGCTTCCTCGTCCGAGGGCAGCTCGGGCGGTGCTGCCGCGAACAGCGTCCCGGGCTCGAGGGTGAGTTGATAATGCGAAAGATGCGTCGGGGCAAGGCCGAGCGCTTGCTCGAGATCGGCACACGCACTCGCGGTGGATTGGCCCGGCAGGCCGTACATGAGGTCGAGATTGAAGTTGCGCAGCCCCGCGGCATGCAGCTCCTCGGCCGCCCGGTGCGTCTCGGCCGGTGAGTGAATGCGCCCGAGCACCTTCAGGGTCTGCGCATCGAAGCTTTGCGCTCCGAGCGAGACACGATTGACCCCCGCGGCACGGTATTCGGCGAATCGCCCGCGCTCGATCGTGCCCGGATTGGCCTCGAGCGTGATCTCCACGTCGTGCGCGAATCCGAAGCACTCGCGCGCGCCCTGGAGCACCCGCCCGATGGCCGCGGGGGAGAACAGGCTCGGCGTCCCGCCACCGAGGAAGATGCTGGTCAGGGGCCTGCCTGCAGCCTCCGGCTGCTGGCTGCGCAGATCCACCGTCAGCGCTTGAACATAGCGTTCCTCGGGCAGCGCATCCTTCAGCGCGTACGAGTTGAAATCGCAATACGGGCACTTGCGCACGCACCAGGGGAAGTGCACGTAGAGGGAAAGTGGCGGTGTCGTGAGCGGCATCACTCGTGTGAGGCATCAGTCATCAAGGGGTGTCGTGCGAGCGCAGCTGGTGCAGTAGCGAGGACAGTGCCTGCGCCCGATGGCTGACCGCATCCTTCTCGGCGGGCGCAAGCTCCGCCGCCGTGCGCGACTCGCCCCGGGGGACGAAGATGGGATCATAGCCGAAGCCGCCCGTGCCCCGGGGCACCGCAGCGAGGGTGCCTTCCCACTGCCCTTCGGCGATGAGCGGTCGAGGATCGGTGGCGCTGCGCACGTAGGCGATGACGCACCGGTAGCGCGCGCGGCGCTGCTCGGGCGCGACGCCACGCAGCTCCTGGAGCAGCTTCTGGAGGTTCTCGCGGTCGCTCGCATGCTCGCCCGCGTAGCGCGCGGAGCGCACGCCCGGACGGCCGCCGAGCGCCGCCACCTCGATGCCCGAATCGTCCGCCAGCGCGGGCAGCGCAGCTGCAGCGGATGCGTGCCGCGCCTTGATCAGCGCGTTCTCGAGGAAGGTGGCCCCTGACTCCACCGCAGGGGGTACGCCGAGCTGTTGCTGCGCGATGAGCTCCCAGCCAAGCGGGGCGAGCAGCACCTCGAGCTCGCGCAGCTTGCCGCGATTGGCGCTCGCGAGAATCACCCTGCAGATCGAGGATCCGGCGGCCATGTGCACCGCGTCGGGCGCTCTATCGGCGCCTCATCCGGGCGAGCCGTGCAGCGCTTGCGCCTGCAACGCGAACAGTCGCGCAACGCCCTGCGCCGCCAGATCGAGCAGCGCATCGAGCTCGTGCCGGCGAAAGGCATGGCCTTCGGCGGTGCCCTGCAGCTCGACGAAAGCACCGCCGTTGTTCATCACCACGTTCATGTCGGTCTCGGCCTGCGAGTCCTCCGCGTAATCGAGATCGAGCACCGGCACCCCGCCGACGATGCCGACCGACACGGCCGCGATCTGTCCGTGAATGGGGCTCGCTCGCACGGTGCCGCGCCGCACGAGCCCCTCGCACGCCTCTGCGAGCGCGACGTAGCCGCCCGTGATCGAGGCGGTGCGTGTCCCGCCATCCGCCTGCAGCACGTCGCAATCGATGGTGACGGTGCGCTCCCCGAGTGCCTGCAGATCAAGCACGGCTCGCAGCGAGCGGCCGATCAGCCTTTGGATCTCCTGCGTACGGCCGCTCTGCTTGCCGCGCGCCGCCTCGCGCGCCGAGCGCGAGTGCGTCGCCCGGGGCAGCATGCCGTATTCGCCCGTCACCCAGCCCTGACCCTTGCCCCGCAGGAAGGGGGGCACCACATCCTCGATGCTGGCCGTGCACAGCACGCGCGTATCGCCGAACTCGACGAGCACGGAGCCTTCGGCGTGCTTGGTGAAGCCGCGCGTGAAGCGCACGGGGCGCAGCTCATCGGGCGCACGGCCGCTCGGCCTGGGCTTGCTCACGGTCCCTGCCAGCGCAGCGCTGCGGCGGTGGTGTTGTCGCTCGCCGGGCCATTGTTGGCCACCGCGCACTGGCAGACCGCGCTCAGCATCTCGGGCAGCGGCGCCGCCGGCACGCCGGCGAGCCCGGCGATGTCCTCATCGCGAGTGCCGCTCCAGAGCCCATCGGTGCACACCACCAGCACATCGCCCGATTGCAGGGGGCGCCTGCGGCTCAGGGACATGTCCGGGAGGATGGGATCCCCGCCGAGGCAGCACTCGACGAAATTGCGCATGGGGTGCGTCTGAGCCTGCTCCGCGGTGATGAGTCCCTCCCGGAACAGCAGCTCCACGTGACTGTGGTCCCGAGTGCGCGCGAGCACCGCGCCACGCCGCAGGTGGTACACGCGGCTGTCCCCGACGTGGGCCCACCACGCCTCGGAATGCTGGACCAGGCACACCGCGCACGTGGCGCGGGGACGCTGCTCGAGCGGCAGGTGCAGTCCGATCTTGACGACCTCCTCGTGGGCCCGACCGAGCGTGAGGTGCAGGAAGCCGAGCGGATCAAACAACGGTTGCGGGGTGTGCCAGAACGTCTCGAGCAGCACCTGGCGTGTGATCTCCGCCGCGCGCGCGCCCTCTGCATGCCCGCCCATGCCATCCACCACGATGAGCAGCGCGGCATGCTCGGCCACCGCGATCGCCACCCGGTCCTGATTGTCGTCGCGATGACCCAGGAGGCTGAGATCGGCGTATTCAATCTGCAAGCGTCAGCGTTCCCGTTCGCCCATGGGACAGCGAGACTTATAGCACCGCTCACGCAGCCGCGGTAAGGAAAGCGCGGAGTCAAGGCGCCCCGGCGCCCCGATACCGGCTCGTCGCGAACCCTGCTACGCTCCGCGGGGCGCCCCGGATGGAGCGGACTTCACCGAATCTCCAGCAGCAGGATTGCACATGATCGCCAGCATGACGGGTTTCGCGCGCCGCGAGACGTCGGGCGCTTGGGGCACGCTCATCTGTGAGCTGCGCAGCGTCAATCATCGCTTCCTCGAGACGGGATTTCGCCTGCCCGACGAGCTTCGAAGCCTCGAGCACGAGTTCCGCCAGCGCTTCATTCACGACCTCAAGCGCGGCAAGGTGGACTGCACGCTCACCCTGCGCGCTGCGGCCGGCGCCGAGCGCGCGCTCGAGCTGGACGCCGCGGCCCTCGACCGCCTGCTCGAGCGTCTGCGCGAGCTTTCCGCCCGGATACCGCAAGGCGCCTCGACCGTGAGTCTCATCGATCTGCTGCGCTGGCCGGGGATCCTGCGAGATGCAGATACCGGCAACGAGGAGCTGCTGCGTGCCGCGCGCGAGCTGGTGACGGCCACCGTCAAGGAGCTCGCCGCGACGCGCGCCCGCGAAGGCATGCGCTTGCGCGATCTGATCGAGCAGCGCTGTGCGGCTCTCGCCCAGCTCGTGAGTCAGGTTCAGGGGCGCCTGCCCGAGGTGCACTCGCGCGTGCGTGCGCGCCTGGACGAGCGCCTCGCCGAGCTGCAGGCGAACGTCGATCGGGAGCGCCTCGAGCAGGAGCTCGCGCTGCTCCTTCAAAGGCTCGACGTGGACGAGGAGCTCGATCGGCTCCTCGCGCACATCGAGGAGATCCGCCGCGTGATCGCGGGGAACGAGCCCGCCGGACGGCGCCTCGACTTCCTCATGCAGGAGCTCAATCGCGAGGCGAACACGCTCTCGTCGAAGTCCCAGGACCTCGAGACCACGCGCGCGGGCGTGGACATGAAGGTGCTGATCGAGCAGATGCGGGAACAGGTGCAGAACGTCGAATAGCGTCGAGGTCGAGGCTGCGATTCGCGATGCTATCGAGCTCCACCTCGAGGGCATGCGCGAGGATGGAACCCCGATCCCACCGCCTTCCAGCCGCGTGGAGTACGTCGAGATAGCCGCCGCCTGAGGCATGCACCTGTCGCGGTCCGTGATTGACTGGAGCTCATGCACTGCCCTCGAGCGCGATCCGCAGCGCATGAGCGGCGTGTGGCTCTTTCGCGGCACACGCGTCCCGGTCGAATCGCTATTCCAGAATCTCGAGGATGGTGCCAACGTTGCGGATTTCGTGAGGTGGTTTCCTGGGGTTATGGCCGAGGACGTGCGCACGGTTCTCCAACACGTTGCCCGCTCGCTGCAACTGGGCGTGAGAGAGCCCCGTCGTTAGGACGCGTCACGGCGGGGACCTGCGACGACGTGCAGGAATCGACGCGGCTCGGCCAGCCACTCGGCGAGCACGGCAGCTTGGGGGCGTCGGAAGGCGTGCCGCTTTTTGCTCATATCGTTGAGTATTTTTACTCAGTGATCAGGCGACGCAACGTCCTGCGAAGTCAGCGCAAGAATCTGCGTGCTAATTTCCGGCGCGCAACATCGAGGAGGCCTCCCATGCTGATCCACCGAAGATCCTCGTGTACTCGGAACGTGCTTGCGCCGCAGCTCGCGCTGGCGGTGGCGGCCTGGCAGCTCGCCCAACCCGCCGTCGGTGCGGTGATGGGCGGGTATGCAGCAGTTGTCCGGCAGGCAGCACCCAGCGTCGTCACGGTTCTGGTTGAAGAGGAGGGGGAAAGTGCCGGACAGCGTGCCGTGGAGCGCGCGACCGGCGACACTCAATACGATGACATGCGCACCTTCATCCGCCGCATGCTCTCCGGAACGGCGAACGGCAATCCAGCGCCGGACGCCGCCGGAGCTGCGCTCGGCTCGGGGTTCGTCATCCGGGCAGACGGCCTGATCGTCACCAATCGCCATGTGGTCGAGGGTGCTCGGGAGGTGCGCGTGAAGCTGGCGGACGATCGAGTGCTTCCCGCGCAGGTGCTCGGCACCGATGCGACCACCGATATCGCGCTGCTCAAAGTGCGCGCGGGCCCGCTACCTGCGCTCGCTCTGGAGTCCTCGGACAGGATCTCGGTAGGGGATCCTGTCATTGCCATCGGCAATCCCTTTGGTCTCGGGCAAACAGTCACCGCCGGGGTTCTCTCGGCGCGAGCCCGCACGCTGGAGGAGGACCCGTACATCGATTTCCTGCAGACCGATGCAGCCATCAATTTTGGAAACTCCGGAGGCCCCTTGCTATCGACGGATGGGATGGTCGTCGGCGTCACTTCGGCGATTCTCTCCCCGAGCGGAGGGTCGGTGGGTCTCGGGTTCGCAGTTCCGGCGGAGACCGTCGAGTCGGTGGTCGCAGAGCTCGAGGCACATGGGCGGGTGAGCCGGGGCTATCTCGGCATCTCAGTGCAAGCGATGACGCCCGCGCTGGCCCAGGCCCTTCTCGGGCGGAGCACTCCTGCGGGTGCCCTGATCACGGCGGTGGAGCCGCAAGGACCCTCCGCGGGGACGCTGCACGCCGGTGATGTATTGCTGAGCATCGGTCCCACGCCGGTCACTCTCGCCACTCTGGGAAAGCTCGTGGTGGGACTGACGCCCGGAACGAAGGTGCATGCATCCCTGGTGCGATCAGGCGTTGAGGAGTCCGTTGCATTGACGGCGGGTCAACTCCCGGATCCACCCCCCGACCCGCGCCATGGCGGGGGTCGCGACACCTGGGTGCCGAGCCTCGAGCTCGGTGTGGCCAATTCGACCAGCGACATTCGCCTGGCGCTCAAGGCGCAAGGCGAGACCAGCGGCTTGATCGTGACACAGCTACGTCCCAATGGTCCGGGAGCGCTGGCCGGCTTGAAGATTGGTGACCTGATTACTCATGCCGGATCCGAGCGCTTGGAGCACGTCGCGGATCTGGTGTCGGCGCACAAGCCATCGACCAAGCTCCCGTTGCTCCTGCGTGTGGTCCGGGACGGCTCTCCCGGCTTCATCGCCGTGACAGGGAGCGAGCAGGCGCCGTGACTGGAGTGCCGCTACGTCGCAGCGGGGAGCGGCGCGGCCGGCGTTCCGAGCTCATCTGCCCAGCGCACGGTCTCGACAGGTGGGAGCGCGAGACCCCACGCGAACACGCCGAGCCCGGCAATCGCCGCCGTGATCGCAAACGCCCAGCCGTAACCGCCTGAGCGGTCGACGGTGATTCCGGTGATGAGCGGCGCAGCGATGCCGGCGACGTTTCCGAGCATGTTCTGCACGGCCATCCATTTGCCGGCGGCGCGCGATCCGCCGAGGCGTTGCGCGACCGCGAACACCTGCGGGTTCTGCATGCCAAGGCACCAGGCGGCCGTGAACAGCAGCGCCACGCAGGCGGTGAGGCCGACCCGCGTGCAAAACAGTGTCGCGATCCCGGCACCCAGCGTGCCCGTGATCAGGATGCTCTTGCGCACGAGGCTCACCGAGCCACCCGCCTTGATCCAGCGGTCGGAGATCCAGCCGCACGAGAGCGCGGCGAGCGAGTGCATGCAGAAGACCAGTGCGGCCACCTGCGCCATGTGCACCACGGACAGTCCGCGCGCCTTCACCAGGTACAGCGGCAACCAGGTGAGCACGAAGTAATAGCCGTAGTAGCAGGTGAAGCTTCCCAGACTCGATGCCCACAGAGCGCGCCGCTTGAATATCGCAAGATAAGGTACTGGCTGCCGGGAGCCGTGCAGCACGGGCGCGCGTACGCGGTTGCCCCGGGTGCTCCAGAGCCAGGGTGCGAGCCAGACAAGAGACAGGAGTCCTGCAACGATGAACACCCAGCGCCAGCCGAGTGCCGCCATCAGCAATCCACCGAACAGTGTCCCGAACGTCGAGCCGAGCGATTGGCCGGCCGAGATCATCCCGTTCGCAACTCCGCGGCGATGCTCGCTCGCCTGTTCCGCGAGCACCTTGGCGTTGCATGGATGGAAGACGCTCTCGCCGGCGCCGAGCAGCAGGCGCAGCATGAGCATCGCGGCGAACGTGCTCACGAAGCCGGTCAGCACCGTCGAGAACGACCACAGCGCAAGACCCACGGCGAGCACGTAGCGCACGTTGAGGCGCTGCGCGAGCCATCCGGCCGGCAGCTGCCCGGGCGCATACGCCCAGAAGAAAGCCGACAGCAGCACGCCCATCTGCGAATTCGACAAGTGCAGCGCGTCCTTGAGCAGCGGGCCGGCCGTGGCCAGATTGCCGCGGTCGACATAGTTGATGAACACCGCCAGGGCGAGGAGCACCACGATTCCGGTGGAGACTTCGCGCGCACGAGGTGCCGGATCGCTCACCGCTGCCGTCATTCTTGTTTTCCCGTTGGGGGGGCACCGCAGGGCGGCCGCCGCGCAGCGAGTGTGACAGCAAAGCGCGCCGCCGTGCACGCGAGCGCAACGCTCGGGATCCCCTGGACTGCAGCTGTCGATCCGGCTGTTTCTGCCCGAATCAAGATCTGTCATTCTCTTTCGGCAATGACTGCTGGCAACCCCGAGCCGGTCCCCACGCACTGCGCAGCGCGCGGCGCGACCCCGCAGCGCGGCCGTCTGTTCGTCATCTCCGCGCCTTCCGGGGCGGGCAAGACGTCGCTCGTGCAAGCCCTGCTCGAGCGCCATCCCGAGCTCAAGGTCTCCATCTCGCACACGACGCGCAAGCCCCGGCCGCAGGAGGTCGAGGGCCGGGAGTACTACTTCGTATCCCGGCCCGACTTCCAGCGGCTGGTGGCACAGGGGCAGTTCCTCGAGCATGCGCAGGTGTTCGACAACTATTACGGCACGGGGCGACAGACCGTGGAGGAGCTGCTGAGGTCAGGCACCGACGTCGTGCTCGAGATCGACTGGCAGGGCGCGCAGCAAGTGCGCAAGGCGATGCCCGAGTGCATCACGATCTTCATACTTCCGCCCTCGCGCCAGGCGTTGCAGGAGCGGCTCGAGCGTCGCCAGACCGACTCCACCGAGACCATCGCGCGCCGCCTGCGCGATGCGGTGGGCGACATGCGTCACGCGAGCGAGTTCGACTACATCGTCGTGAACGACCGTTTCGAGCAGGCCCTGCACGATCTGGCATCGGTGGTCGCGGGGCGCGGCGAGAGCCTGCGCAAGGATCGCACCTCGATTCAGCCGCTGCTGCGCGAGCTCACGCGCGAGGACTAGGGCTGGCCAAGATTGAGGGGTCTCCCCTATAATTGCAGGTCCTGCCCGCCCCTCAGGACGGGCCGTTTCGGCGCAACTCACCCCTGCGGATCCCAAAGGCCATGGCACGTATCACCGTCGAAGACTGCTTGCACAACGTGGACAATCTCTTCCAGCTCGTGTTGCTCGCCGCGCAACGCGCGCGCCGGCTTGCGAACGGAGCCGAGCCCACGGTGGCCTGGGAGAACGACAAGCCCACGGTCGTCGCACTGCGCGAGATCGCCGACGGCAATATCACCGCGGAGATGCTGCGCGAGCCGGAGCCCACCCCCGAGCAGCCTCCCATGCCGGACCTCGAGCACCAGTCGACGTTCCGCGCGCCCCAGTTCGGTCTGGGGGACTGAGCCCATCGGAGAACCCGAAGCTCACCGGTCGTAGCTCATGGACTATGCGTCTTCGCTCCTGGGACTGCTTCCCGGTGGAAGGCGCACTCCGGGTCTGAAGGAGCTGCTCGGCACCGTTGGAGCGTACCTGCCGCCCGACCAGGTGGAGCGGATTCGCGAGGCGGCCGAGTTCGGCGCTTCCGCGCACAAGGGCCAGAAGCGCCTCTCGGGCGAGCCGTTCATCGCCCATCCGGTCGCCGCCGCCTCGATCCTCGCCGACCTGCACCTCGATGCGGACACCATCATCGCTGCAATCCTGCACGATGTGATCGAGGACACCCCGACGCCCAAGGATCAGCTCGCGGCGCGCTTCGGCAAGGACGTGGCCGAGCTCGTGGACGGGGTCACCAAGCTCGATCAGATCAAGTTCAAGAGCCGCGAGGAGGCGCAGGCGGAGAGCTTCCGCAAGATGCTCCTCGCGATGGTGCGCGACCTGCGCGTGGTGCTCGTGAAGCTCGCCGACCGCACTCACAACATGCGCACCATCGATGCGATGTCGCTGGTGCGGCGGCGCGCCATCGCGCGCGAGACGCTCGACATCTACGCGCCGATCGCCGAGCGCCTGGGTCTTTACAATCTCAAGCTCGAGCTGGAGGACCTGGGGTTCGCCGCCCTGTACCCGCAGCGCTATCGCGTGCTCGAGCGCGCATTGAAGCGCGCGCGCGGCAATCAGAAGGAGTTCCTGAAGAAGATCGACCAGCAGATCACCGCGGCGCTGCTGAAGAACGGCATCGCAGCTTCGGTCGAGACGCGCGAGAAGCACCTGTACAGCATCTACAGGAAGATGCGGCGCAAGCGCTCCACCCTCAACGAGATCGTGGACGTGTACGGCCTGCGAATCATCGTGGACAAGGCCGATACCTGCTACCGCGCGCTCGGCAGCGTCCACAGCGTGTTCAAGCCGATGCCGGGACGCTTCAAGGACTACATCGCGATTCCGCGCGTGAACGGCTATCAGTCGCTGCACACGACGCTCTTCGGCCCGAACGGTGTGCCGATCGAGGTGCAGATCCGCACCGCCGACATGCACCGCGTGGCCGAATCCGGGATCGCGGCCCACTGGCGCTACAAGGGCGGCGATGAGGTGGGCTCGGCTCAACAGGAGCGCGCGCGCGAGTGGCTGCGGCACCTCGTCGAGCTGCAGGACGGGGGCAGCTCCGAGGAGTTTCTCGAAAGCGTGAGGGTCGACCTGTTCCCCGACAAGGTCTACGTGTTCACGCCCAAGGGTGAGATCCTGCGCTTGCCGAGCGGCTCGACGGTCGTCGATTTTGCCTACGCGGTGCACACCGATATCGGCAACCGCTGCGTGGCGGCGAAGGTGGACCGGCGGCTCACGCCGCTGCGCACCGTGCTGCGCAACGGGCAGACGGTCGAGATCATCACCGCGAAGGGCGCGATGCCCAACCCCTCGTGGGTCAATTTCGTCGTGAGCGCCAAGGCGCGCAGCGCCATCCGGCATTACCTGAAGAGCCTGCGCCGCACCGAGGCCATCGCGCTCGGCCAGCGCCTGCTCAACCAGGCGCTCGGAGAGTTCCAGCTCTCGGTCGAGGAGGTGACACCCGAGACGCTCCAGGCGGCCGTGGGCGAGCTCGGCATGAAGGACCTCGACGAGCTCTACGAGCGGATCGGCCTGGGCGAGCGCCTCGCCCCCCTGGTCGCCCGGCGCTTGCTGCCGCCCGAGCCCAGCGAGGCCGGCGCCACCCTGCCGGCCGATGCGCACGAGCCGGGGGTGGCTGCGGCCTCTGCGCCGCTTGCGGTGGCCGGGACGGAGGGACTGCTGGTGTCGTATGCGCGCTGCTGCTTCCCCATTCCGTACGACCCCATTTTCGCGTTTCTCTCGAGCGGCCGGGGGATCGTCATTCACCGCGAGACTTGCGTGAACGTCGAGGACTATCGCAAGCATCCCGAGAAATGGCTGCCGGTCTCCTGGCAGTCGAGCACGGATCGAGCCTTCAACTCGCAGATCCGCGTGGACGTGCAGAATCGCATGGGTGTGCTCGCCGCCATCGCCGCCGCCATTGCCAGCACCGAGACCAACATCGATCATGTCTCGGTGGAGGAGCGCGATGTGAACACCTCGGCGATCCTGTTCGAGCTGAAGGTGCGCGATCGCAAGCATCTCGCGCACGTCGTTCGCACGATCCGCCGCATGCCGGATGTGCTGCGCGTGGCGCGCACGATCGCCGCGCATTCCTCGGCCAAGGCTCGCAAGCTCAACGCCTTCCCCAGACTCAAGGATGGGGAGGCCCCCGGGACGGACGGAACGGAGAATCTCGATGACGCGTGAGATCATTCATACGCCGCGCGCGCCGCAAGCGATCGGTACGTATTCGCAGGCCGTGAGGGTCGGAAGCACCGTGTATGTCTCGGGCCAGATCCCGCTCGATCCTGCGACCGGTCAGCTCGTGAGCGGCGATATCGATGCGGAGATCCGCCGCGTTCTGGACAACCTCAAGGCCATCGCCGAGGCAGCCGGCGCCTCGCTCGCGAGCGTCGCCAAGCTCACCGTGTATCTCACGGACCTCGCGCATTTCGCCAAGGTCAACGAGCACATGGCGAATTACTTCGCGAGCCCCTACCCCGCGCGGGCCGCGGTGGGAGTCGCACAGCTGCCCCGCGGTGCGCGCATCGAGATGGAGTGCATCCTCGCCCTTGGGTGAGCCGCTCGAAAGCCAGCTCGCACCGGCGCCACTGCCGCCCGAGCAGCGCCCGGTTGCCTCGCTGAGGGGCGTCGGCGCTGCGCTCGCCGAGCGGTTGCAACGCCTGGGTGTCGAGCAGATCCAGGATCTGCTCTTCGTGCTGCCATCGCGCTACGAGGACCGCACCCACATCGTGCCGCTCGGCTCGCTCGCGCCAGGGCAGCGCGCGGCCGTCGAAGGGGAGGTGCAGCTGACCGAGGTCGTCTATCGCAGGCGCCGCCAGCTGCTGTCGAGGATTGCCGACGGCTCGGGTTTTCTCACGCTGCGCTTCTTTCATTTCAGCACGGCCCAGCAGAACGGTCTTGCGCGGGGAACGCGCGTGCGCTGCTTCGGAGAGGTGCGGCGCGGTCCACTCGGGCTCGAGATCGTCCATCCGGAGTACCGCCGGGTGTTCGAAAGCTCCGAAGCGGCGGAGGAGACTCTGACGCCGGTCTATCCCACCACCGAAGGGCTTGCGCAGGGGCGGCTGCGCGCCCTGATCGGGCAGGCCCTTCGCGAGCTCGATGCGGCCGCGAGCGCCGGCCGCGCCCTGCCAGCCTCGCGGATCACCGACTGGATACCCCCCGAGGTGCTCCAGCCGCTGCACCTCCCGGCACTGCCCGAGGCGCTGCGCTACGTGCATCACCCGCCCCGGTCGGCGAGCCTCGACGAGCTTGCAGCGGGGCGCCACCCGGCGCAGCGCCGGCTCGCGTTCGAGGAGCTCCTGGCGCATCACTCGAGCCTGAAGCTCCTGAAGCGCGCCGTGCAGGCCGATGCCGCGTGGCCTCTGGAGGACCCCGCTCAACTGGCCGCTCGGCTGCTGCGCTCGCTGCCCTTCGAGCTCACCGAGGCGCAGCAGCGTGCCTTTGGCGAGGTGCGCGCCGACCTCAACGCGAGCCGTCCGATGGTGCGGCTGCTGCAAGGCGATGTCGGGTGCGGCAAGACGGTGGTGGCCGCCGCCGCAGCAGCGCTCGCGGCGGGCAGTGGCGGGCAGGTCGCGTTGATGGCCCCGACCGAGCTGCTCGCCGAGCAGCATTGGAACAACTTTCAAGGCTGGTTCCGCCCGCTCGGCTTGCCCGTCGCCCGGCTTACCGGCTCCATCGCTGCCCGCGCTCGGCGCAGTGTGGTCGAGACGATCGGCTCAGGAGAGATACAAATAGCCGTCGGCACACATGCACTGTTTCAAGAGGGCATCAAATTCAACCGACTTGCGCTGATCATCGTGGATGAGCAGCATCGATTTGGCGTACAGCAGCGCCTGAAGCTGCAGGAGAAGGGCCTCACCGCGGGGCGCTTCCCACACCAGCTCATCATGACGGCGACCCCCATCCCGCGAACCCTCGCGATGACCGCGTACGCGGACCTCGACATCTCTGTCATCGATCAACTCCCCCCGGGGCGCACGCCCGTGCGCACGGTCGTCATCCCCGCGCAGCGCCGCCAGCAGATCGTCCAGCGCATCCTCGATGCCTGCCGCTCGGGCGCTCAGGTGTACTGGGTCTGCCCGCTGATCGACGAGTCGGATGAGCTGCGCTATCAGGCCGCGGAGGAGACCGCCGCGGCACTCGCCGCAGCGCTGCCGCAGCTGCAGATCGGACTGATCCACGGGCGCCAGGGAGCCGCCGAGAAGGACCGGACGATGGCGGCCTTCAAGGATGGCAAGACTCATGTGCTGGTGGCGACGACCGTGATCGAGGTGGGCGTCGACGTGCCGAACGCGACACTCATGGTGATCGAGAACGCCGAGGCGCTGGGGCTTGCGCAGCTGCATCAGCTGCGCGGCCGGGTGGGGCGCGGGGCGGGTGCCAGCACCTGCGTGCTGCTCTACGGCGGGCGGCTCTCACCCATGGCGCGGGAGCGCCTGCGCGCCATTCGCCGCACGAGCGACGGCTTCGAGATTGCGCAGCGCGACCTCGAGCTGCGAGGCCCTGGCGAGCTGCTCGGCACGCGCCAGACGGGCCTTGCGCAGCTGCGCGTGGCCGATCTGGTGCGCGATGCGGACCTGCTGCCGCGCGTGCAGGCGGCTGCCGATCTGATGCTGCGCGCGTATCCGGAGCGCATCGAGCCGCTCGCGGCCCGCTGGATCGGCGCGGGCGGGCGCTACGGTCGGGTGGGCTGATGGCTGCCGTCTCGCCCGATCTCACCATCTCGACGCGCCACCCGGACGAGGCGCCGCTCTGGTATCGCCTGTACCGCCGCGTCCGCGAATACGCGCTCCTCGCGCGCCTCGACCGCCCCATCGGCACCTGGCTCCTGCTGTGGCCGGTGCTGTGGGCGCTGTGGGTCGCCGGTAACGGCCGCCCCAGCGAGAAAGTGCTGATCATCTTCGCGGCGGGGGTGGTCGTCATGCGCGCGGCGGGCTGCATCATCAACGATCTGGCCGACCGCAACATCGACCCGCACGTGAAGCGCACGCGCGAGCGCCCCATCGCGGCGCGCCGGGTCTCTCCGCGCGAGGCCCTGGTGTTGTTTGCGGCGCTCGGCCTGCTTGCGGTCTGGCTCGTCAGCCGGCTCGATCCCCTCACGATGCGGCTCTCCATCGTCGGGGCCGTGCTGACGGTGACGTATCCCTTCTGCAAGCGCTTCTTCGCGCTGCCGCAGCTCTACCTCGGGGTCTCCTTCGGCGGATGGGGCGTGCCGATGGCCTTCGCCGCTCAGCTCGGCTCGCTGCCGCGCATCGCCTGGATGCTGTTCATCGCCGCGGTGATCTGGGCCGTGATCTACGACACGATCTACGCGATGGTCGATCGGGAGGACGACCTGAAGCTCGGCCTGAAGTCCACCGCGATCCTGTTCGCCGACATGGACAAGGCGATGATCGGGATCCTGCAGGTGCTCATGCTGCTCGCGCTGGCACTTGCCGGCCGCGACATGCACTTCGGGCGTGGCTACTACGGCGGGTTGATCGCCGCCGCGCTCCTCTTCGTCTACCAGCAGTGGCTCATCCGCGATCGCGACCCCGCGGCCTGCTTGCGCGCGTTCCTCAACAACAACTACGTCGGGATGGCGATCTTCATCGGGCTTGCGCTGCAGTACCTCTACGGGGCCTAGGCCGGCAGCTCCTCTCCCGGCACCCAGAAGCCGTGAATCTGGCCATGCACGCGATACGGCATTTTCACGGTTGCGATCGGGCCGGCATCCAGATGCCGGGTGTCCACCAGAATCAGATCGGAGCGGCCGCTCTCGCTCAAACGCGAGGCGACGCCGATGAGATAGCCGTCGCCCTCCGGTGCTCCCTTGTGCCGCGGGACGAAGCACATCTCGGCGAGGCTCGTGCCCCGGCCGGGGCTGTAGAAGCTCGCCGTGCGAGTGCGGTGGTCGAACATCGCCCAGCGGCTGCCCGTCGTGCGATCGCTCGAGAGCAGGTAGCCGTAGCGGTACGGCACCGTGTGATAGCGATCGTCCTGTCGCGACAGCGCACCCGACACCCCCGGATAGAGGTTCTCGATGCCGTAGGTCTTCTGCCGCCGGTTGGATAGATTCACGGTGAAGCGCATCACGCGCCCCGCCGCCTTCACCGGATCCCACTTCTCGTGCAGCTGCGGAAAGAACGGGAACTGATTCGAATCGCCTCCGTCCATGTCCCAGTAGATCCTGTCGCCCTCGTTCCAGGCACCCATCGTGTGCGTGCACATGTAGCCCGGGCCCTTGAACCAGCGGATGTCGCGGCCGTCGCCGCCCCGATGCATCACCCCGAGCCAGGTCGGCAGCGTCGAATCCCACATGAAGTGCGGGCCGCCCTCGTGCAGCAGCTGCATGTTGGTGGCGAGCGGACACACGTAGAAGAGCACGTGCTTCTGGGTCACGCCGAAGTCGTGCACCATCCCGGCGTAGGGCACCTTGATCCAGGCGGACCAGTTCACCTTGCCCGTCCGGTCCGCCGAGAACACGAACACGTCGTTGGTCGCAAGCCCCTTCGCCTCGTAGCCGAAGGCGACGAGCTCGCCGGTGAGCGGATCGATCTTGGGATGCGCCGTGAACGTCTGACCCTGGAGCCCACCGCCGAAGGTGTAGTAGTCGTCCACGGTCTCGAGCGTGAGCGGGTTGAGCGCCACCGGCGGACTGTCCTCCTTCATCGCCAGGAGCTTGCCGTGGTGATAGAAGATCTGCGTGTTGGCGGTGCCGCGGGACAGACCCTTCACGCTCGGATCGTCGGTGAAGGGATTGCGGTACATGCCGAACAGCGAGCGGCGCGCGGCGTGCTGCGCCTTCCAGCGCTGCGTGCGCGCGTAGCGGCTGCGAAAGTCCACGTGCCCGTTCTGAATCCGGAACATGCTGAGGTGTCCCTCGCCGTCGAACGGGATGTCGTGCGTGTATTGCGGCGGCTTGGGATACTGCGGGTCGGGACCCACACGGAAGAAGATGCCGTCGAGATCGGCCGGCAGCTCTCCTTCCACCTCGCAGTCGTACAGATCGTTCTCCGAGCGGCACACTGCGCCGAATTCCGAGCCGCCCCCGCCGAAGTTGACGAACCCCTGCTCGCGCGGGAACTCGACGCCGGCCCGCGCCTCGGGCGCGACGGCCGCTCCTGCGAAGGCCGCGCCGAAGCCCGCGGTGGCTGCAGCGCCGATGAAGCGACGGCGATCGAGCCGCAGCCCACCCGGTGCCTCGTCATCGGTGGATCCACTCGCAGGCTTTGACCGGCTCGGATCGGATCTGTCGCTCATGATGTGTCCCCTCTCGCAGTGCTGTCTCGCGGAGTCACCCGGACCGCATAGAGTACCCCACAGGCCGGGGGGCCGCTCGAGCTCACGCGTTCTCGCCGCTCGTGAGGAAGCGATCGTCCTCGCCTATTGATCGAATTTTGACCAAATGTCTACTCGCCTGGCGGCGAGCAGTTGACAGCGAGTGCACCTTGGCGGAGCCTGCGCGGCGCGTTCTCGCTACGTTGGAAGCCAAGCATGTCCGCACCGTGCGCCCCCGCGCAATCGAGCCTCTCCGTCGGTTCGGTGCGCCACGACTGGTCCCTGGCCGAGGTGGAGGCGCTCTTCGGGCTGCCCTTCATCGAGCTGCTCTTCGAGGCGCAGCGCATCCATCGTGCGTACCAGGAACCGAACCGCGTGCAGATGAGCACGCTCCTGTCCATCAAGACCGGGGCGTGTCCGGAGGACTGCGCCTACTGCCCGCAGAGCGTGCGCTACGACACGGGGATCTCGCGCGAGGCGCTGATGCAGCTCGATGCGGTGCGCGAGGCTGCCCGTCGCGCGCAGGCGGCCGGCGCCACTCGCTTCTGCATGGGAGCGGCATACCGCTCGCCGAAGCCGCGCGAGCTGCAGGCGATCTGCGCCATGGTTCGCGAGGTCGGCGCGCTTGGACTGGAGACCTGCGCAACGCTGGGCATGCTCAGCGCCGAGCAGGCGCGCGACCTGAAGGCCGCGGGACTCGACTACTACAACCACAATCTCGATACCTCCGAGGAGTTCTACGGCGAGATCATCAGCACCCGCACCTACCAGGACCGCCTGGATACGCTCGAGGCCGTGCGAGCCGCGGGACTGAAGGTGTGCTGCGGTGGCATCGTCGGGCTCGGCGAGTCGCTGCGCGACCGCGCGCAGCTGCTGCGCACGCTTGCGACCCTGCCGCAGCATCCCGAGAGCGTGCCGATCAACGAGCTGGTGCAGGTCCCCGGCACGCCTCTCGACGGCGCCCCGGCGGTCGACCCGTTCGACTTCGTGCGCGTCATCGCCGTGGCGCGCATCCTCATGCCCCATGCGCATGTGCGGCTGTCCGCCGGTCGCACGCAGATGAGCGATGAGCTGCAGGCGCTGTGCTTCCTTGCCGGAGCCAACTCGATCTTCTACGGCGAGAAACTGCTCACCACGGGCAATCCCGATGTGGATCACGACCGCAAGCTCCTCGAGCGACTCGGCTTGAGGCCGGAAGCGGCGACCGCTCCCCGCACCCCACACGCTCATGAAGCCGCATCCCCGGGCCGTTGAGCCGCTGCTCGCCGAGATCGCCCGACAGAGCCTCACGCGGCTGCGCCGCACGGTCGAAGAAGCCTGCGAGCTCGAGGGCGCCGAGGTCGCCGTCGATGGGCGCCGGCTGATCAATTTCTGCGGCAACGACTATCTGGGCTTGTCGCGTCATCCCGAGCTGATCGCCGCACTCTGCCAGGCGGCCGCCAGGTACGGCGTCGGCAGCGGCGCCTCGCACCTCGTCACCGGACACGGGCGCGAGCACGAGCTCCTCGAGGAGGAGCTCGCCCGCTTCGTCGGACGCGAGCGCGCGTTGCTCTTCTCGACGGGCTACATGGCGAACCTTGCGGCGATCACCGCGCTCGCGGGCCGCGGAGACCTCCTGCTGCTCGACCGTTTGAGCCACGCCTCGCTGATCGATGCGGCGCTGCTCTCGCGCGCGCGACTGCGGCGCTACCCGCACGCCGACGCGGCGGCACTGGCGCATATGCTGGCCGAGGTGCGCTGCACGCCCGCTGCCGATCGGGTGACCCTCATCGCGACCGACGGCCTCTTCAGCATGGACGGGGATGTCGCGCCGGTCGCCGAGCTCGCCCGGTCCGCCGCCCGGCACGGCGCGTGGCTGCTCGTCGATGACGCCCACGGGCTCGGCGTACTCGGCGCGGGGGGCCGCGGAACGCTCGAGCATCTCGGTCTCCATCCCACCTCCGTGCCTTTGCTCATGGGCACGCTGGGCAAGGCGCTCGGCACCTTCGGTGCATTCCTCGCCGGCGACCGCGACGTGATCGAGCTCATCCTGCAGCGAGCGCGCAGCTACATCTATACGACGGCCGCGCCTCAACCCCTCGCGGCAGCCACGCGCGCGGCGCTGCGCATCCTGCAGCGCGAGCCGTGGCGCCGCGAGCGCGTGCTCGAGCTGACGCGCCGATTCCGCGCCGCCGCACTCGAGCACGACGTGCCGCTCGCCGCCTCGAGCACGCCCATTCAGCCCATCGTCCTGGGCGATGCCGAAGCCACACTCACCGCCAGCCGGCGACTTGCCGAGAGCGGCTTCTGGGTGGCGGCCATCCGCCCGCCGACCGTTCCGCGCAACACCGCGCGACTGCGCGTCACGCTCTCCGCCGCACACACCGACGCTCAGGTCGATGCGCTCGTCGCGGCGCTGGCCCGCTGCCTCGCGGCGCCCCGGCGGGCCTGAATGCGCACCGGCAGCGCAGGCCTTGCACGCCTGGATCGCACGCACGTGCGGCGCTCCTTCGACCGTGCGAGCGGCCGCTACGACCGGGCTGCGGTCCTGCAGGAGCGCGTACGCGCCGAGCTTCTCGCGCGGCTCGATCTGATCGAGCTGCAGCCCTCGGTGGTGCTCGATCTGGGCGCGGGGACGGGCCGAGCCTCGCTCGAGCTGCGCCGGCGCTACCGGCGAGCGCTGGTCGTGGCGCTCGACATCGCGCCCGGCATGCTGCACGAGGCGCGCCGGCACAGCCGGCCGTTCCGCCGCTTCGAGCGGGTGTGCGCCGACGCCTTCCGCCTCCCGCTCGCGAGCGCAAGCGTCGATCTCGCCTTCAGCAGCCTCCTCCTGCAGTGGTGCGACGATCTCGACGCAGTGCTCGCCGAGCTGCACCGCGTGCTCAAGCCCGGCGGCTTTCTCGCCTTCAGCACCCTGGGCCCCGACACGCTGCGCGAGCTGCGCATCGCGTGGTCGCGCGTGGATGGCGCAACTCACGTGCACGACTTCATCGACATGCACGACGTGGGAGAGGCGCTCGCGCGCAGCGGCTTTCTCGAGCCGGTGCTCGATATCGAGCGCATCGAGCTCACCTACCCCGATGCGCTCGCGCTCACTCGCGATCTCAAGGCCATCGGCGCCCACAACGCGGCCGCCACGCGTCCCCGGGGACTCACCGGACGGAAAAAGTGGGCCGCCCTGGCGAGCGCGTACGAGGGCTTCCGCCGCGATGGGCGCCTGCCCGCGAGCTACGAGGTGGTGTACGGCGCCGCCTGGAGCGGCGAGGCCGGTGCTCGCGGCACCTCACCGCAAGCGCCCGGCGAGGTCAGGATCGCGCCCGAGGCCATCCGGCGCCCCCCGCCCACCAAGTCATGAGCGGCAAGGGCGGCCTGTTCATCGCCGGAACCGACACCGGGATCGGCAAGACGCACACGGCGGTTGCGATCGTGCGCGCGCTCTGTCGCCGCGGCCTCCAGGTGGCGGTGATGAAGCCGGTCGCGGCCGGCGCGGTCGACACCCCCGCGGGCTTGCGCAACGAGGATGCCCTCGCGCTCATCCATGCGGCGAACGTCGCCGCCGACTACAGCCTCGTCAATCCCTACTGCCTGCGCGCGCCGGTCTCCCCGCATCTGGCCGCGGCCGAGGAGGGCGTGAGGCTCGATCGGTCGCGGGTTGGACGCGCATTCGAGACGCTGGCGCAGCACGCGGATTGCGTGGTGGTCGAGGGGGCAGGGGGCTGGCTGGCCCCGATCGGCGAATGCGAGACGATGGCGGATGTTGCCCGTACGCTCGCTCTGCCGATCGTGCTCGTCGTGGGGCTCAAGCTCGGCTGCCTGAGCCATGCACAGCTCAGCGCTCGCGCCATCGAGGCCGACGGGCTGCACCTTGCGGGCTGGATCGCCAATCAGGTCGACCCCCGGTTCGAGCGTATGGCCGAGAATGTTGCGACCCTCGAGAGGCTCCTCGGGCGAGCGCCGCTCGCGCTTCTGCCGCACGCACGCGTGCCAGGGCACCTCATCGGCGCCGCGCACGAGGCCTCCCGCAGCTGCGCGCTCCCCGACAGCACCGCCGATGCGCTCGTCGAGGTTCTCCGCGCCGCGCCGCGGACAGGGCGGGCGCAGGCGTAACCTTTTGTCTTGAATAAAAAATCTTCTGCGGTAACATTCTTCGCTGTCGCTGTTTTGAGGAGCCATCCTTGTCCTCGCCCCTTGCGTCGCGTCACCCCGCGTGGCGATCCGCGAACGGCTCGACGTGGCAAGCGCTGAGCGGCGAGGAATCCTCGAGCCTGGCCGAGCCTCTCGAGGGCGGCGAGGGCGGCGAGGCAGCCGATGGCGCGGCGCGGCGCATCGAGATCGCCCCGAACTGCTCGCTCAGCGTGCGCGGCGCCGCGTGGTTCTTCGCGGCCACCTGCCTGCTTTCGTTCACGATCGCCGCGGTCATGGCGCTGCTCGGCTTCTGGCCGGTGCTACCCTTCGCAGGCCTCGAGATGGCGCTGCTGGCCTGGGCCTTGAACGTGAGTCTCGCGCGGCGGCGGCAGCGCCAGACCATCACCGTCTCGGCCGCCGAAGTGCTCGTCGAGTCCCTCGCGGGCTCGCGCTGCGTGCGCGTCGTGTTCCCGCGGCACTGGGCACAGGTTAAACTGCGTTGCTCTGCGTCGCGCCTGTACCCGAGTCGCCTCGTGATCGAGTCGCACGGCCGCCAATGCGAGATCGGGGACTTCCTGACGGAGGAAGAGCGCCGCGGGCTCGCTGCGCGGCTCAACCGACTGATCGGTCGCATCAACGAGTCGCCCACGCTCGCGTGAGGCGAGCCCAGCAGTGATAGCGCGTGCCCCGCGGTGAGCGAGGCCATGAGATTGGAGTGATGAGTCGAAAAATATTGCCCCTGTTCGCGGCTCTCGGCCTTGCGCTGAGCCGTGCCGCCTGCGCGGAGTCCGGCTGGAGCCTGCTCAACATGACGCCCGGCGTCACGGACATCTCGCGCAAGATCTACGACCTGCACATGCTGGTCTTCTACGTGTGCTGCGCGATCGGCGTCGTGGTGTTCGGTGCCATGATCTACTCGATCGTGACGTTCCGGCATTCCAAGGGCGCCGTGCCCGACACCACCATGGTCCACAACACCAAGGTGGAGGTGGTCTGGACGGTCATTCCGGTGCTGATCCTGATCGCGGTGGCCATACCCGCCGGGCGAACGCTCGTGGAGATCGAGGACCTGCGCAACACCGAGCTCACCATCAAGGTGACGGGCTTTCAGTGGGGCTGGAACTACGATTATGTCGCAAGCGGGGTCAACTTCTTCTCGCGGCTCGACCGCAGGAGCGATGAGGCTCGTCAGCTCGACTCCGGCGTCGATGTCAACACCGTGCCGCACTATCTGCTCAACGTGGACCACCCCCTCGTCGTACCCGTGGACACCAAGGTGCGCCTCCTCATCACGGCGGATGATGTGATCCACTCCTGGTGGATGCCTGCCTTCGGCGTCAAGAAGGACGCCATCCCCGGGTTCATCAACCAGGCGTGGTTCAAGGTCGACGCGGACAAGCCCGGTCTGTACCGCGGGCAATGCGCCGAGCTGTGCGGGCGCGATCACGGCTTCATGCCGATCGTCGTCGATGCGCGCAGCAAGGCGGATTTCGCCACCTGGCTCAAGGCACAAGTGGCTGCGCAAAAGTCGCAGCCCGCGGCGCAGCAGGCGGCCTCGCCCTCGCAGGTCCGCGCGCAACCGGCCGTGGCGCTCGCGGCTGAGCCCCGGTAGATCAGACACACAACGGAAAGATGACTATGGCCGAACACACGCACGGCGCCTCCGTCGCAGTGGCGCACGACGAGCACGATCACAAGCCCCACGGTTGGCGGCGCTGGGTCTATGCCACCAACCACAAGGACATCGGCACGATGTACCTGGTGTTCGCCGGGATCATGTTCTTCATCGGCGGTGCGCTCGCGATGCTCATTCGCGCCGAGCTCTTCAAGCCCGGCGTGCAGCTGTTCGATCCGGCGTTCTTCAATTCCCTGACGACCATGCACGCGCTGATCATGATCTTCGGCGCGGTCATGCCCGCCTGGACCGGTCTTGCCAACTGGATGATCCCGATGCAAGTGGGCGCGCCCGACATGGCGCTTCCCCGGCTGAACAACTTCAGCTTCTGGATCCTGCCCTTCGCCTTCACGCTGCTGCTGGCGACATTCTTCGTTCCGGGCGGCGCGCCGGCGGGCGGCTGGACGATGTACCCGCCGCTCATGGTGCAGACCGGCGCCGCCTTCCCCATGACGATCTTCGCGATCCACATGATGGGCGCATCCTCCATCTTGGGCGCGATCAACGTGATCGTCACCATCATGAACATGCGCGCGCCGGGCATGAGCCTGCTCAGGATGCCGCTCTTCGTGTGGACCTGGCTCATCACGGCCTACCTGCTCATCGCGGTGATGCCGGTGCTCGCCGGCGCCGTGACGATGCTGCTCACCGATCACTTCTTCGGGACCTCCTTCTTCACCGCCTCGGGCGGCGGCGACCCGGTCATGTTCCAGCACATCTTCTGGTTCTTCGGCCACCCGGAGGTGTACATCCTCATCCTGCCCGCGTTCGGCGTGGTCTCCGAGATCCTGCCGACCTTCTCGCGCAAGCCTCTGTTCGGCTACGAGGCGATGGTCTATGCGACCGCCTCGATCGCCTTCCTGTCGTTCATCGTCTGGGCCCACCACATGTTCACGGTGGGCATGCCGCTCGCGGGGCAGATGTTCTTCATGCTCTCGACCATGCTCATCGCCATCCCGACGGGCGTGAAGGTGTTCAACTGGACGGCTACGCTCTGGAAGGGGTCGCTGTCCTTCGAGCCGCCGATGCTGTTCGCGCTCGCGTTCCTGTTCATGTTCACGATCGGCGGCTTCTCGGGACTGATGCTCGCAATGGTTCCTGCCGACTATCAGTACCAGGACACCTACTTCGTCGTGGCGCACTTCCACTACGTGCTGGTGCCCGGGGCGATCTTCGCGATCATGGGGGCGGTGTACTACTGGCTGCCGAAGTGGACCGGGAACATGTACGACATGCGCCTGGCGAAGTGGCACTTCTGGCTGTCGACGATCTTCGTGAACGTGCTGTTCTTCCCGCAGCACTTCCTCGGCCTCGCCGGCATGCCGCGCCGCATCCCGGACTACGCGGTGCAGTTCACCGACTGGAACATGGTCTCCTCGATCGGGGGATTCGCGTTCGGCCTCTCGCAGCTGCTCTTCCCGTTCCTCATCTGGAAGTGCGTGCGCGCCGGACAGCGCGTGGGCAGCCGCGTCTGGGAGGGCGCTCATGGACTGGAATGGGAGCTGCCCTCGCCTCCGCCCTATCACTCCTGGTCCGATCCACCCAGCGAGGCGGTGATCGCGCGCGGCGCCGAGCATTGAGCGAGCGGCACGACACCGGATGAGCATGGTTTCGGAAGATGACTCCGACAGACGCAGGCGGGTGCGGCGCACCACGATCATCCTGGCGACGATCGCGCTCGCCTTCTACATCGGTTTCATCGTGATGTCGGTCGTGCGGGCATCGCGCACGGAGCAGCATTCCGGAGCACCGCACGGCGCGCAACCGCAGCGATGAGGAAATGAACATGGCGCAAGCCCACGCTCCCGGCGAGCTCAAGTACTACATCCCGCACCACAGCCACTGGCCGATCCTGGGGTCGGTATCGCTCTTCACCATCATGCTGGGAGCGGTCTCGTACCTCAACGATTGGGCGGGCATCTGGTCGCTCGCGCCCGGATTCGTGCTGCTCATCTCGATGTTCATCGGCTGGTTCGCCACCGTCATCGGGGAGAACCAGCACGGCACCTACAACCTGCAGGTGGACCGCTCGTTCCGCATGGGAATGATGTGGTTCATCTTCTCCGAGGTCATGTTCTTTGCGGCCTTCTTCGGAGCGCTGTTCTATGCGCGCATCCTCTCGGTGCCGTGGCTCGGCGGAGAGGGCACCAAGTTCTTCACGCGCTTCATCCTGTGGCCCAGCTACGAGGGCATCTGGCCGACCAATGGCCCGGCCCACGTCGGGGGGCTTGCGAACGGCACCTTTCACGTCATCCCGGCCTTCGGCATACCGGCGATCAATACGCTGATCCTTCTCACCAGCGGCGTCACCGTCACCATTGCGCACCATGCGCTGCGCCAGGGCAACCGCGCGGTCCTCACGATCTTTCTCGCGGCGACGTTCGTGCTGGGCTTCAGCTTCGTCGGCCTGCAGATTCACGAGTACGGCGAGGCCTATCGCGCGCTCGGCCTGCGCTTGTCGACGGGAATCTACGGCTCGACCTTCTTCATGCTGACCGGGTTCCACGGCCTGCATGTGACGATCGGCGCGATCATGCTGATGTGCATCTGGTTTCGCGTGCTGCGCGGCCACTTCACGCCGCAGCGTCACTTCGCCTTCGAGGCGGTGTCCTGGTACTGGCACTTCGTCGACGTGGTGTGGCTCGGACTGTTCATCTTCGTGTACTGGTTGTAGGGCCGGCCCCCGCAGCGGGTTGCCTCGGCCACGCACCCCGACCCCCCAGGCCGCGGGCCGCGGGGAGGCTGACGCCTCAGCCCGGTTGCACCCCGTGCGGCGAGATGAGGCCCGCGTACCACGCGGCCATCAGCAGGATGAACAGGATGAGCGAGAGACTGATGCGCACCGTGAGTGCGCGCACCATCTTGCTCGAGTCGCCGCGCCCCGGTCCACGCGCCAGGTGAAACAGCGCCGACCCGAGGCTCACGACGATCGCGAACAGCATCACGACGACGAACAGGCGAATGAGAGCTGGCATTTCGTAGCGTAGCCTACGGCGGCAGTGCGCCGCCGTCGATTGTAAGAGGTCAAGAGCAACCCCTGTGCCCATCGTACGACTGCCCATCCGCGGCCGAGTTTTCGCTCCTTCCTGGGCGATGACGGCGCTCACCGCAGGGCTGTGCGCGCTGTTCGTCTTTCTCGGTCACTGGCAGTGGGAGAAGGGGCTGTGGCGCCAGGCCGAATGGGATGCATTCGCACGCGGCGCCGACCGGCCCGTGGCGCTCGGTGAGCGCAATCTGGCCGAGCTGCCGCGTTTTCAGCGTGTCGAGGTGGCCGGCACGTTCGACCCCACGCATCAATTTCTGCTCGACAACCGCATCCACGCCGGTCAGGCGGGGTATGAGGTCCTGACGCCGCTTGCGCTCGCCGAAGGGCGCGTGTTGCTCGTGGATCGCGGCTGGGTTCCGCTTACCGGCTTTCGCGAGCATCTGCCCGATGTGCATTTCGCGTCCCCGGGACGGGTGACCATCACGGGCCGGCTCGACTTCCTGCCCGCACCGGGACTCTCACTCGGACGCATGCCCCCAGCGCAGGGCCCCGAATGGCCGAAGCTCACGAGCTATCCCGACATGACCCAGCTCTCCCTTGTGCTCGGAGCTGCACTTCCCGAGCGGATCGTGCTGCTCGACCCGGGCGCCCCGTTCGGCTATGTGCGCGACTGGCAGCCCCCGGGCATGTCCCCCGCGAGGCACCTCGCGTATGCGATCCAGTGGTGGGGCTTTGCGGTGACGCTGCTCATCATCTGGGCCGTGCTGAGCGCCCCCAGGTCCGCTCGCCCCAGCCCGCGCGCGGCGCATTGAGCGGCGATGGAGAGCCCGCAACGCAGCAGCGACTTCTCATCCGGCGACTCCGGTACGCGCCGCAATCTGCGCACGATCGGAGCGCTTGCCGCCCTGTTCTTCGTCCCGATCGCCACCTCCTTCTGGCTGTACTACTCGGGCTGGAGTCCTGCGGCGCACGTCAACCACGGCGAGCTGCTACCGCCCCGCGTGCTGCCCGCCGTGAGTTTGCCCCCCGCAGCCGGCGGCCCACCGGTTGCGAACGTTTTCGCCAAGCGCTGGGCGCTCGTCTACGTCGGCGATGGGCAGTGCGACTCGGCCTGCCACTACGCACTCTTCGTCATGCGTCAGACGCGACTCGTGCTGGGCAACGACATGCCACGCGTGGAGCGCGTGTTTCTCGCCACGGCCGGCTGCTGCGACGAGCGATTCCTCGCTCGCGCCTATCCCGGACTCATCGTGCTCGATGCAAGCGGAAGCTCGGCAAGGAGGTTGATCGCCTCGTTCCCGGCGGCGGATCGTCCCTCCATGATCTTCGTGGTCGATCCGCTCGGAAACCTCATGATGCGCTACGATCTGCGCGGCGATCCCAAGGGTCTGCTGCAAGACCTCCAACGCCTGCTGCGACTGTCCCACATTGGCTGAGATCATCGAGGCGCGCACCATCGCTGCCGCGGCGTGGATGCGCAAGCTGGCACTGGCGGCGGTGCTCCTCGGCTTCATCGTCGTGGTGCTGGGCGCATACGTGCGTCTCACGGCGGCGGGCCTCGGCTGTCCCGACTGGCCCGGCTGCTATGGCCATTTGAGTCCACTCGGGGCCGAGCAGAGCCTCGCCGCAGGAGTCGAGCTTCCCGGGGCCCCGCTCGATGTCACCAAGGCCTGGCACGAGATGATCCATCGGTATGCGGCCTCGAGCCTCGTGCTCATCATCGTGCTGCTCGCGGCGCTCGGTATTGCAACGCGCCACGAGTCCGCCGCCCGCTCTCGCCATGCCGTGGCGCTGCTCGGGATCGTGGTCGTTCAGGCGGCTCTCGGCATGCTCACCGTCACGTGGCAATTGAAGCCGCTGATCGTGACGCTGCATTTGATCTTCGGGCTGACGACGCTCGGGCTGCTGTGGTGGCTGTGGCTGTCGCTGCGTGCCGAGCAGACGCAGGGCTCGTTTGCGGCATCAGCCGTGCCCGCGCCCGAGAGCTCGCTGCGCTGGGCGCGGTGGATCGCGCTCCTGGCCCTCGCCTGCCTCATCGTGCAGATCGCCCTCGGAGGATGGACGAGCAGCAACTACGCCGCGATCGCCTGCCCGGATTTCCCGACGTGTCAGGGCTCCTGGTGGCCCGCCATGGATTATCGGGACGCATTCGTGCTGTGGCGGGCGCCGCACATCTCCAATCCGGCGCGCATGGCGATTCACTTCACCCACCGCCTGGGCGCGCTGGTCACTGCCTGCGCTTTGCTCGCGGCTGCGCTCACCTGCTTGCTCGGCCGTGCGCTGCGCTCCTCGCACGCGGCGCGCCTCGCGGCAGTTGCGGTGCTCATCGCGCTTGCCGCGCAGCTCTCGATCGGCATCTCGATGGTGCTGCGGGGCTTTCCGCTCTGGCTCGCGACCGCCCACAATGCGGGCGCCGCGCTCACCCTGCTCGCAACGCTCGCGCTCGTGCACGGCCTGCGTCCGGGACCGCTGCGGCTGCGGCCGCCGAGCCGCTAGATGCCCGAGCCCCGTAACCCCCTCGAGCTGGCCAGCGAGCCGCGGCCCGCGCGCTCGGCGCGCGGCCTGTGGCGCCAGTACCTCGCGCTCACCAAGCCGCGAGTCGTCTCCCTCATCGTGTTCACGGCCGTCGTCGGCATGCTGCTCGCAACCCCCGGGGTCCCGCCGCTCGGTGCGCTGCTGTGGGGCACGCTCGGCATTGCCTGCGCATCCGCGTGCGCCGCGACCCTCAATCACGTGCTCGATCGGCGCATCGATGAGCAGATGACGCGCACCCGCGGCCGACCTCTGCCGCGTGGCAAGCTCACCGAGCGGCAGGCGCTCGTCTTTGCGGCCATTCTCGGGCTCCTCTCGATGAGCGTCCTCGCATTTCTGGTCAACACACTCACGGCGTTGCTCACTTTCCTCTCGCTCATCGGCTACGCCGTCATCTATACCGTCTGGCTCAAGCGAGCCACCTCGCAGAACATCGTGATCGGCGGCGCAGCCGGCGCCGCACCTCCGGTCCTCGGCTGGTCGGCGGTCACCGGAAGCGTCGACCCCAACGCACTGCTGCTGTTCCTGATCATCTTCGTCTGGACGCCCCCGCATTTCTGGGCGCTCGCGATCAATCGCCGCGACGAATATGCCCGCGCGGGCATTCCGATGCTCCCGGTGACGCACGGCAACGAGTACACGCGGCTCCACGTGCTGCTCTACACCGTGCTTCTCGTCGCCGTGACGCTCTTGCCGTTCCTCACGCGCATGAGCGGTCTCATCTATCTCGCCGCCGCGCTGATCCTCAACGGGGTGTTTCTCTATTACGCCCTCGTGCTGAAGATCACCGCGCGCCAGGACCTGCCGATGCGCGTGTTCCGCTATTCGGTCACGTATCTGATGTGGCTCTTCGCCGCGCTGCTGGTGGATCACTACCTGCGCACGACACAAGCGCTCGCGATGTAGTGCTCTTGATTCCTCAGTCGTCGAGCTCTTCGAGCGAGCGCGCGGCGGTCACCCGGTTGCGTCCTGCCCGCTTGCTTCCGTAGAGCGCCACATCGGCGGCTCTGACGATCGTGCGCGGCGCCGGCCGCTGCCCCGCGAGCATGCCCTCGAGACAGGCGACGCCAAAGCTCGCCGTGACCGGTAGAGGGCCCGCGGCAGTCGCAAACGGCTTCTCGCGCACCTGCTCGCAGAGGCGCTCCGCCACTGCGCACGCCGCCTCCCCCGCGACTTCCGGCAGCACGATGGCAAACTCCTCACCGCCCACCCGCGCCACCCAGTCCTCGCCGACCCGCAGTCCCTGCGTGAGCCGCTCCGCAAACTCCTTCAGGACCTCATCGCCGACCTCGTGGCCGTGCCGATCGTTGACGCTCTTGAAGTGGTCGATGTCGCACATCACCAGGCCCAGCGGATGGCGCAGCCGCAGCGCTCGTTCCACCTCGCGCGGAAACTCATGATCGAAGAAGCGGCGGCTGCCGCAACGCGTGAGCTCGTCGATCGTGGACAGGATGCGATTGTCGGTCAGCGCCAGCTGCAGCGAGGCGGCAAGGCCCACGATGCGACGCGCGGTGGTGATGTGTGCCCAGAACTCCTCCCCACCGGTCTCCGCCCGCATGCAGTCGTTGGCTCCCATCCGCAGCGCCGCGCGGGCGCCCACCTCGCCGTTCACGTCGATGAAGACGATATGGGTGGCCGACCCCGCGTGCAGCTGCCGGGCGGCCTGCACGAGCTCCAGACGCTCCGTGAACAGCAGCGCGTGCGTGGTGGCCTCGAGCCGTGCGAGTGCATCCGGGGTCGATGAGGCACACTCGATCTGGATATTGGCGTTCTCGAGAAGCTTGACGAAGCGCTCGCGCACCGGGCTGCTGGCGATCATCAGCAGGGCCACGGGCACCGGCGGGTGTCGGCGCAGGATGCTCGACAGCGCCGAGCGGTCCTCGTCCTCCAGCACCTGGTCCAGAACCGCCTGTCGCTCGAGCAGATAAACGGCGGTGCTACTCGCTTCATTCCACTCGGACCTGCGCCGCTCTTGCTCGACCGGCGCGCGCTGCGTCCTGTGCGGAAGCGCTGCCCGCACCAGCTCGACGAGCGCCTCCGCATCCGACTTCGCCACGAGCCCCGCGGCACCGAGTTGCTTCGCTCTCTGGGCCACAGCGAGATCGGAGTCCGCGGCGATGAGGATGAAGGGGGTGCCCGGGCTCTCGGCCTGCACGATGGCAAGCGCGTCCCATCCATCGAGCCCCGGGACGTTCGAATCCGAGAGCACGAGATCGGGGGATCCGCGCAGCGCCTCGCGAAATGCAGCCTCGCTGTCCACGCGCTCGCACGAGCACGCAAGGCCTGCCCCCTCGAGCGTGCTGCGGGCACGCTCCACACCCGAGGTCTCATCCTCGATGATCAGCACCCGTAGCACTGCGACTCGTCCTCCGCGGTCCTCCCGATTGACCTGTAGACGAGACAACGCGCGATCCGTTCTTTAGCTGCCGATCACACTGCCGATTTCCGACGAACGGTCGTGGCAGATATTTAACATAACCCGCAGGACTACGGAATCACCGCTGGCCCGGAACAGGTCCGCTCTGTGCATTCCTTCGCAGCACCTCATCGAGCCACAGCAGATCCCCGAGGACCCACAGCTCAACGATGAGCTCTCCGGAGAACTGAAAGAGCGCAGCCCCGAGCCACTGCACCGCGCGGTGCGTCGGCGCGTAGCCGCGGAATGCGCCCACGTGCACACCGGAGAAGCGCATCTTCGCGAATGCCTTCTGCTCCGCCGCGACGCAGTCGAGAATCTCGCACCGGTACTCGGCCAGAGCCGATCTCACCGAGCGTACGTACTGGCAGAAGGGATCTCGACCGCGCATCTCCGGGCCGAGCGAGCCGCGGAAAGAGAAGTCGGCGGCCAGCAGCTCCTGGGCGGCGCCCAGGTCGCCCGCATGCCAGATGCGGTCGTAGAACCTGACCACGAGCTGCGCGGTTTGCGCTTTCACTTCGCTGAGGCTCAACGCGTGAGCACCACGTGCCATGACGACAGGCGCCGATAATCCATGAGCAGCATGCCGTAGGCTTCGTACTGGTCGCTCGTGATCTGGCGCAAGTGCTCCGTACCCTGATAACTGCCCTGCTCGGAGCGGTAGACCGACAGGATGCAGGGGCCGACCACCGCGAACACCCCGTGGAGCTTCCCGAGCGTCGAGTTCTCCGAGGACCACTTCGAGCTGAGATCGTCGCGCCCCGGAATCTCGATGTTGTAGATGTTGACGAACTCGGCGGGCGGAGAGGCGAGCACCCGCATGCGTCCCGCGAGCATCCAGCATTCCTTGCCGTGCGAGATCTCGGTGCGCCCATCCACGGCGATGCCCTGGCCGTCCGCGGTCCAGAACATCCCCGAGAGCGTCCATACGCCCGGCTCGTACAGAAAGGTGTGACCCATGGTGCCGTCCCTCGCCCGGTCAGTTGCATTGCACAGCTGTCCCGGCCCGCCCATTATGGCGCGCAGCCGCCGGTCCCGGTACGTTGCGTGCTTGCCACACGGGAGGAGGGCACATCATGCTGATCGAGCGCGTCTGGGCGGCGAACTCCTACCGCAACTTTCACTACCTGATCGCCTGTCCGGAGAGCGGGGAAGCGCTCGCGATCGACCCTCTGGAGTGGCGCCGGTGCCTGGAGGCCGCGCAGCGGCGCTCGTGGCGGATCACTCAGATCTTGAACACCCACGAGCACCCCGACCACACGGGCGGGAACGCGGGACTCGTGGCCGCAACCGGTGCGCGCGTGCTGGCCCATGCGGGCGCCGCGGCGCGCATCGGAGGAGTGGACGTGGGCCTCACGAAGGCAGACGTGATCCGCGTTGGGCGGACAGTCGAGCTCGAATGCCTCGACACCCCTGGGCACACGCTCACTCACATCTGCGCTCTGGCGCACACCAGCGAGCCGGCGCTCTTCAGCGGCGACACGCTCTTCAACGCGGGCGCCGGCAACTGCCACAGCAGCGGGCGTCCGGACCTGCTGTATGAGACCTTCGTCGAGCAGCTCGCCAGGCTTGCGGATGCCACGCGCATCTATCCCGGCCACGAGTATCTGGTGCGCAATCTCGAGTTCACGCTCGATCGCGAGCCGGACAACCGCGAAGCATCCGAGCTCCTCGCACGCTGCCGCGGCACGAGCCCGGAGGATGCGCCCGTGACGACCCTCGGGGAGGAGAAGCAGATCAACACGTTCTTCCGCTTGCGCAACCCGAGCGTGATCGCGCATCTGCGGCAGGCCTTCCCCGAGATCGGCGCGCAGCCGGATGCGCGGACCGTGTTCCTGAAGCTGCGCGAGCTGCGCAATCGCTGGTGATGAGCAGGTGAGGCGCGCGCGCCAGCAGCACGCGATCCGGCACGTCAATACGTATTTTCGCAAATCCTGCCCGCGCTGGCGGCTCGAGCGCGCGTGTTATATTCACTGCGCAAAACACGCAAGGATCACCCGCGAGCGACAAGCAGGGGGACCCATGAGGCTGAGAGAGCTGCGCTACCTGGTTGCGCTGGCCGACCGGGAGCACTTCGGCCGGGCGGCCGAGGAGTGCCACATCTCGCAGCCGACGCTCAGCACGCAAATCCGCAAGCTCGAGGAGTATCTTGGCGCGACGCTCATCGAGCGCAATGCCAGATCCTTCGCGCTCACGCCGGTCGGTCAAGCGGTCGTACAGCACGCGCGGCAGATTCTCTCCCAGGTCGATGAGCTGCTCGCCGTCGCTCGAGTGCCGCGGGGCCCGCTCGCCGGGCCGCTCAATCTCGGCATCATTCCAACACTTGCGCCGTACTTCCTGCCGAGCTTCGTACCGCTCACCAAACGCCACTATCCGCGCCTGCAGCTGATCGTGCACGAGGACTTGACGGATCACCTGCTCGAGCAGCTTCGCACCTACCAGATCGATGCGGCGCTGCTCGCCCTGCCGGTACAGGACGAGGACCTGCAACAGCTGCCGCTCTTCGACGAGCCGTTCTGGTTCGCCTGCCCGCTGGGGCACCGCCTGGCACAGGCGGCACGCGTGAGCGAATCCGACCTGCGCGAGGAGTCTCTGCTGCTGCTCGCGGACGGACACTGCCTGCGCGGTCAGGCGCTCGCAGCCTGCGGCCGCCACCCCGAAGGCGAAGAGAGTCTCGATGACTTTCGCGCGGTGAGCCTGGAGACGATCTGCCAGCTGGTCGCGGCAGGATTCGGCTCGACGCTCCTTCCGGCTCTTGCAGCCCGTCCTCTCGCCGGGCAGCTGCCCTTTGCGGTCGTTCCAATCCACTCTGCCAATGCCAGTCGTCGCATCGGACTGGTTTGGCGGCGCGGCTATCCGCGGGCGAGCGACCTTGCGGCCCTCGGTGGATTGATCGGCGAGAACCTGCCGGATGGCACGCTCGCCCCGAAGGAGACCACGCGCCCGGCCGGGAGACCTCTGGTGCGCGAGCGGCCCCGCGCAGTGCGTTGAATCAGCGCTTGCCGTAGTCGAGCGGGACGCCTTTGCGCTGTGCGAGGATGTACGCCTCCAGGGCGCGCATCTTCGGATCATCCGGATCGAGCACCTTGCCGCGCACCGGATGCTCGATGCACCAGTTGATCATGTCCCTGAGAAGCACCACCCGTCCGAGCTGCGGCTGGAATTTGGGATAGGTCTCGGGGTGAGTGTTGGCGGCGTTCGGATGGCACATGTCGCAGGACACCGCGATCTCGCTCCCGAGCGCTCCCGCGCTGTGAAACACCGTCGAGCCATACACCGCGAACTTGTAGGTCTCGTGGTCCCACAGCTTCACTTCCTGCAGGGTGGGCGCACCGTAGGTCGAGCGCTGGCCGCTGCCGACCAGGTGCTGGTTGTCCTCCGGAGGAACGACGGTGTGTGCCTGCAATTCCTCGGCGATCCAGGTGTTGCCCGGGTGCTTGGACTCCCACTGAGCCATGAGCGCATCGGAGATCTTCTGGCCCTCGGCGTGGGTCTTCGGGGTGCCGTTCGGCACGCGCACGGTCGTCTGGTTGTCGCACAGCTTGACGAGCTTGCCGCCCGATGTGGACGCCGAGGAGGAGGTCGCGCTCGAGGACTGGGCGTTGACGGCCGCGGCGGCTGCCGCCGCCAGCGCCAGCAGGGATAGGGTGATGCTCCGCATTGCGTTTCTCCTCCTGCGCCCGCTCGTCAATAGCTCGCCAAAAGGGGCGGCCTCGGGACGTCGCGCTTGCCGCCGCTCGAAAGATAGGTCGCCTTGACCTCCATCGGGTTGCGGTTCCACAGGCTGTAGAGCATGTCCACGAGGCCATCCGGATGCACGCTCACCGTGCCATCGCCGAGTCCGTCATTGGGATCGAAGGGATTCGGACGGCTCATCTGCACGGTCAGCGCCGGCAGGCCCTCGGGCGCGTAGGGCCACGGCCACGCGGTGGAGAGCATGCCGTGGAAGTCGATGTTGCCGATCCGATTGGTCAGCACCTGGTGGGTGTGACCGTGCAGTACGGTGACCTTATCGAAGCGCTGCAGAATCCCCTGCACGTCCTCGGCATCGTCGGTCCAGAAATTCCACGGCCGGTACAGCTTGTAGAGCGGGGAATGCGAGAACACCAGCAGGGGCGTTGAGGAGGGAAGCTTCTCCAGATCCTTGCGCAGCCACTCGCGCTGTGCGGCGCCCACCTCGAAGCGGCTCTGGATGCCGTCGTCGAGCCCGGCAACCGTTTGCATCCGCTCGGCCGGCGTCATTCCGCGCTGCGTCCAGAAGTCGCGCTCGTTGACGCTCATCAGCACCACACAGTGCACGCCCTTGTGGTCGAAGCTGTAATGCTCGGGACCGAACAGCTCCTTCCAGTGATCGCCCATGTCGTAGAACCAGTCGTGCTCACCGACCATCATGCGCACGGGTGCCTTGACGGCCTTGAGGATCTGCGCGCCCAGATCGAGCTGATCCTTGCGGCCGAGCTGCGCCAGATCGCCGCCGTAGAACACGAAGTCCGGCTGCGGATCGAGATTGTTCACATCGTCCACCGCGCGCAGCAGCTGGCGCACGAAGCGCTCGTTGGTGTCCTTGACGTACAGGTGCGAGTCGGAGATGTAGGCGAAGGTCCACCCCTGCCGGGCCTCGTCCGCATGGGCGACGTTGACGGGCAGAAAGCTGTGGAACGGGTAGCGCGCCCCGGCCGCAACCGCCGCGCCCAGCGCGCCGGTTGCGACCTTGACGAACGACCGGCGGTCGAGGTTCTTCAGGCCCCGCAAGAGCGCCTCGCGCTGCTCGAGGTAGCGCGTCTCGACGCTCTTCACGTGCGGGATCGGCTTGGCCGGGGTAGCGTGTGACTTGCTCATGGTCCTGGCACTCCGCATCACTTCAGACCCGCCGGCCCCAGCACCCGCGTCTCGAACGGCAGTTTGTGGCGATGCGCGAGCGCATCGTCGCGGAACGGCCGCGACTTCGCCGCATGCGCCTGCTGCTCACGGTAGGCCGCCTGGTTCTGCGCGGCAAAGCGCACATCGGTCAGCGTGAACAGAAACGCCACCACGTCGTTCACCTCATCCTCGCTCAGATCGAGCGACTCGATGCCGCCATCGAGATAGGCGTTGGTCTCGCCGCCCTTGTTGTAGTGGTCCATCACGTCCCACAGCGTCTGCATCGAGCCGTCGTGCATGTAGGGCGCCGTGAGGCCCACGTTGCGCAGCTGCTCGGTCTTGAAGGCGCCGATGTCCCCGCGGTTGCGCGTGATCATGAAGCGCCCGAGCTCGGACAGATCGGTCTCGAGGGCGAGGCGATCGAGGTCCTGCACGTTGTTGCCCTCACGAATGGCCGCGAGGCCCTTGCGCGCGAGCGCCTCGAAATTCTTGTCGTGCGCCGAGACGCCGACGTTGTGAAAGCGATTGTCGGTGCCGAGCGGATTGGAGGGATTGAGCATGTGACAGCTCACGCAGCGCGCCTTGCCGTTGAAGAGCGCGAAGCCGCGCTTGGCCGAGGCAGAGATGGCGCGGCTGTCCCCGGCGACAAACCGATCGAAGGGCGCATCGAGAAATATCAACGTCCGCTCGAAGCTCGCCAGGGCCCGGCCCACATCCTCGTAGTTCGGTGCGTCCGCGTACGCCTTGAGAAAGAGCGCCCGGTACACGGGGTCCGAGGCGATGGCTGCCACCGCGCTCGCGCCGCTCGCCTGGCCCATCTCGATCGGATTGACGATCGGAAGCTTCGCCTGCTCCTCGAGCGAGGGCGCGCGCCCGTCCCAGAACATCGTCTCGAACAGCGCCGCGTTCATCACGGTCGGCGCGCGCCGCTCACCGAGATGGCCGCCGATGCCCTCCGAGACCGGCCGGTGATCGCTGAAGCCGCGGCTCACATCGTGGCAGGTGGCGCACGCGACCGTACCATCGCGCGACAGGCGCGTGTCGTAGAAGAGCTTGCGTCCGAGGGCAACCCGCGCCGCAGTGGGCACGTTCATGGGAGGCAGGTAGATCGTTTTCCAGGCGACGGGATCGACTCCTCTCGGGGCATCCGCGAGGGTCGTGCCGAGCTTGTCCAGGAGGTGCTGCTGGGCCTGCATGTCCATGGCCCCGTGCGTGTCGGTGGCCGGCGTTGCGCCCTGCGCTGCGCTGCCCAGCCAGCCGGCCGCAGCAAGCCCGATGCAACCGAGCACGGCGGCGCCGGCCCGGCGCAGGCCTGAGTTCTTGCCCATGCGACTTCTCCCCACCCGTGCGGCTCGGCGCGACAATGACCGAGGCCTCCGGCCGGGTCAATCGAATCGATGAATGGGGCCGATAGACAAACCGAATGCCGATTCCGTTAATCTGGCCAGTCGTGGAGCACTACTCGGCCTTCTATCGGCGTGCGTTCGTGGCGGCGACCGTCGTCGTGCTCGGCTACGCGCTCCTCAAGATCCTCGATCCCTTCCGGGGCGCGCTCGAATGGGCCGCGGTGCTTGCCTTTCTCCTGCACCCGCTGCATGCGCGCCTTTCGCGCTGGCTGGCCGGGCGCGCGGGGCTGTCGGCGGGCATCCTCACGGGCCTCACGCCGTTCGTGATCATCGCCCCGCTCGCGCTGCTCGCGGTGATGTTCGCGCGGCAGGTCGCGAACCTGATCGATTTTCTGCGCGGCCACGCCGCGATGCCGTTCCCGGCGCTGCTCGATCGCATCGAGCACTACCGGCTCATCGGGCCGCTCATGCTGTGGGTGCGCGAGAATCTGCCCGTCACGATGCAGCAGATCGAGGGGTGGCTCACCAGCGGCGCGCGCTCGGCGCTGCAATCCGCAGCCGCCGTCAGCGGCAACGTGATGCTCGGAGTCGCCGGCACGCTCGTCGAGTTCTTCTTCATGCTGTTCCTGCTCTTCTTCCTGCTGCGCGACGGTCGAGCGATGCTGCAGCACTTGACGCGGCTCATTCCGCTCGACGAGGCGCGCCGCACGCAGCTCGTTCGCGACCTCTCGGCGGCGCTGCGCGCCGTGGTGTTCGGCACGGCGGCCACCGCGGTGATTCAGGGCGCCCTGATCGGAGTCGGCTTTGCGATCGTGGGGCTGCCCTCACCGCTCGTGCTCGGCGTGTTCGCCGTCATCGCGGCCTTCATTCCCGCGGTGGGCACGGCAGTCGTCCTCGTGCCCGCCCTCGTCTACCTTGCTTTCTCGGGCCACTGGGGAGGGGCGATCTTTCTCGCCCTGTGGTCGCTCATGGTGCTCGCGGCGGAGCAGCTGCTGCGTCCGATGCTCTCGGCACGCCACGGCTCGGTGCCGACGCTCGCGGTCTTCATGGGCGCAATCGGTGGAGTGGCGGCCTTCGGTTTTCTCGGCATCGTGATCGGCCCGGTGCTGCTGAGCCTCATCATCGCGTTGCTGCGCATCGCCGAGGAGGGAGTCGTCAGTCGGCGGCGCGCTTGATATAAAATGCGCGGCCCATGGATTTGACGCCCATCCTGCAGCCGCTCAACGACGCACAGCGCGAAGTGGTCGTGGCACCCCCGGGTCCCATGCTCGTGCTCGCCGGAGCAGGCAGCGGCAAGACCCGCGTGCTCACTCACCGCATCGCCTGGGTCGTGCAGGCCGAGGGGGTCTCCCCCTACGGCGTGCTTGCGGTCACGTTCACGAACAAGGCGGCCGGTGAGATGCGCGCGCGCATCGAGCAGTTGCTCGGAGCCGCGGGCGGGCAGCTCTGGATCGGGACCTTTCACGGCATCGCCCACCGGCTCCTGAGGCTCCACTGGCGCGAGGCGGGACTGCCGCAAAGCTTTCAGATCCTCGACTCGGAGGACCAGCTGCGCCTCATCCGCAAGATCCTGAAGGCGCACAATCTCGACGAGACGCAGTGGATCCCGCGCGAGATCCAGTGGTTCATCAACTCCAACAAGGACGAGGCGCGCCGCCCGGGCCAGCTGAAGGACGCCAACGACCCGATGCGCCGGCAGCTCCTCAAGATCTACGCGGAATACGAGCAGGCCTGCGCGCGCGCGGGCGTGGTCGACTTCGCGGAGCTGCTGCTGCGCTCCTACGAGCTGTGGCGCGACCACCCGGAGCTGCTCGCGCATTATCGGCGGCGCTTCCAGCACGTGCTGGTCGATGAGTTTCAGGACACGAATTCCATTCAGTATGCGTGGCTGAAGCTGCTCGTCGGCTCGAGCGCGCATCTGTTCGTGGTGGGCGACGACGATCAATCGATCTACCGCTGGCGGGGCGCGCGCGTCGAGAACGTGCGCGAGTTCCAGCGAGACTTCCCGCACGCCAGGCTCCATCGTCTGGAGCAGAACTATCGCTCGACCGGCAACATCCTCGGCGGTGCGAATGCGCTGATCGCGCACAACTCCGGCAGACTCGGCAAGAACCTGTGGACGAGCGGGGCGCAGGGCGACCCCATCCGCCTGTACGCCGCCTTCAACGAGCGGGACGAGGCGGAGTTCGTCCTGCGCCGGATCGAGGAGTGGGTGCGCGGCGGCGGCCGGCGCCGCGACGCAGCGATCCTCTACCGCTCCAACGCGCAGTCGCGCATCTTCGAGGAGACCTTCATCTCCGCGCGCGTGCCCTATCGAGTCTACGGGGGACTGCGCTTCTTCGAGCGCGCCGAGATCAAGGATGCGCTCGCCTACCTGCGCCTCATCAGCAATCACCTGGACGATCCCTCCTTCGAGCGCGTGGTGAACGTGCCGCCGCGCGGCATTGGCGCCAAGAGCATCGACATCATCCGCGAGCGCGCGCGCGGGGCCGGCTCATCGCTCTGGGACGCCGCCGCCCAGACCGAGTCGCTCGGGCCGAAGGCCGGCGCGGCGGTCGCAGGCTTCCTCGCCCTCATCGAGCGGCTCGCGCACGAGCTCGCAGGCCTCGCTCTGCACGAGCAGGTGGATCATGTGCTGCAGGCGAGCGGGCTCGTGGAGCACCACAAGCGCGAGAAGGCCGACCGCGGCGAGGCGCGCGTCGAGAATCTCATGGAGCTCGTGAGCGCGGCACGCGGCTTCGCCCCCGCGGCGGGCGAGGAGATGCCACCCCTCGAGGCGTTCCTCGCGCACGCCGCGCTCGAATCCGGCGAGGGCCAGGCGGAGTCCTGGGAGGACTGCGTCCAGATGATGACGCTGCACAGTGCCAAGGGGCTCGAGTTTCCGCTCGTGTTCCTCTGCGGCCTGGAGGAGGGCCTCTTTCCTCATCAGCGCTCGATCGTCGATCTCGATGCGCTCGAGGAGGAGCGGCGCCTGTGCTACGTCGGCCTGACGCGCGCCATGCGCCAGCTGTACCTCTCGTATGCGGAGCAGCGCCGCCTGCATGGCGCCGACAGCTTCGGACAGGCCTCGCGCTTCATCAAGGAGATTCCCGAGGACCTCATCGAGGAGGTGCGCCCGCGGGTGCACGTGGCCCGCCCGCTCGCCGCGGGGCGTTTCCGCCCCGAGGTGTCCGAGGTGCACCTGCCGGGCATGAGCCTCGGTGCGCGAGTGCGGCACGGAAAGTTCGGCGAGGGGGTGATTCTCAACATGGAGGGCAACGGCCCTCATGCGCGCGTGCAGGTGAGCTTCGAGCGGCAGGGCACCAAGTGGCTGATGCTCCAGTACGCGAATCTCGAGCCGGTCTGAGCGAATGAGGATCGTCATTCTCGGTGCCGGCCAGGTCGGGCGCACGGTCGCTCACCAGCTCTCGCGCGAGGAGGCGAACGAGGTCACGGTGGTCGATGCGAACGAGGAAGTCCTGCGCGATCTGCAGGACCGAATCGACATCCGCGCGGTGGCGGGCAATGCGGCCTACCCCACGGTGCTCGAGGCGGCCGGTGCCGCCGAGGCCGACATCGTCGTGGCGCTCACCAACAGCGATGAGGTCAACATGACCGCTTGCGAGGTGGCGTACACGCTGTTTCGCACACCGACCAAGATCGCACGCATCCGCTCGGCCGAGTACACCAGCCGCCCGGAGCTCTTCGGCAAGGGTGCCCTCGCGGTCGATGTGTTCATCAGCCCCGAGCAGCTGGTGACGGAGTACATCGAGCGCCTGGTGCGCCATCCCGGGACGCTGCAGGTCCTCGACTTCGCGGACGGTCGCGTGCGCCTGGTCGGGGTGCGCGCTCGCAAGGGGGGGCTCGCCGTGGGCCAGCGCCTGCGCGATCTGCGCGAGCACGTTGCGGGCACCGACGTGCGCGTGCTCGCGATCTATCGCGCCGGTCACATGATCCGCCCCGACGGGGAAACCCTGATCGAGGACGGGGATGAGATGTATTTCATCGCCGAGCGCGAGGCCATCCGGCGCGTCCTCAACGAGATGCGCAAGGACCACGAGAGCGTGCGCCGCGTGGTGATCGCCGGCGGCGGCAACATCGGGCTGCGGCTCGCCCGGGCGCTCGAGAAGACTCACCAGGTCAAGCTGATCGAGCGCGACGCGCACCGCGCCCGGCGCGTCTCGGAGCTGCTCGACAGCACGATCGTGCTCAACGGCGATGCGGCGGACGAGGAGCTCCTGGTCGAGGAGAACATCGACAGCACCGATGTGTTCGTCGCGATCACCAACTCCGAGGAGGCGAACATCCTCTCGGCGATGCTCGCCAAGCGGCTCGGGGTTCACAAGGCCATGGCACTCATCAACCGGCCCGCGTACGCCGAGCTGATCGAAAGCGGCAGCATCGACGTGGCCATCTCCCCGCAGACCATCACGATCGGCTCGCTGCTCGCGTACGTGCGGCGCGGACACATCGTCAAGGTCCACTCGCTGCGGCGTGGCGCCGCGGAGGCGCTCGAGCTCATCGTCCACGGCAGTGCCTCGAGCTCGCGCGTGGTGGGACACCCGGTCGGGGACATTCCGCTCCCCGAGGGCGCATCGATCGGCGCCGTCGTGCGCGGCGATGAGGTGATCATGGCGCACCACGATACGGTCGTCAGAGGCGACGATCACGTGATCCTGTATCTGTCCGACCGCCGGCACATCGAGGCGGTCGAGCGTTTGTTCCTGGGCTCCTAGGGCCGCGTGGCCGGATCTGCGTGCTAGGCGTGTAGATGCTGGCCGTCGCCAATGCGCTCGGGCGGATCCTCATGGCGTTCAGCGCAGCCTACCTGCTGCCGATCCTCGCGGCACTCCTGGCGCGCGACGGCACCGCAGAGCCGTTCATCGCGGCCGGCCTCTCCACCGCAGCCCTGGGAGCCGCGCTGGTGCGCGCCACGGCCCGTCGCGCCCCGGAGCTCAAGCCGCGCGACAGCTTCCTGCTCGTCACGCTCGGCTGGATCGTGATGTCGGCGGTGGCCACCATCCCGCTGCTGACGTTGTTGCCGGGGTTGAGCTTCACGCGGGCATTCTTCGAGACCATGTCGGGTCTCACGACGACCGGCGCCACCGTGCTCAAGGGGCTCGACCACCTGCCCCCCTCGATCAATCTCTGGCGCGCGACCCTCGAGTGGTTCGGCGGCCTCGGCATCATCGTGCTCGCGATTGCCGTGCTGCCGCTCACGGGAGTGGGGGGCATGCAGCTGTACCGCGGCGAGGCGCCCGGACCGATCAAGGATCAGCGCTTGACGCCGCGGATCACCGGGACGGTCCGCTCGCTGTCGCTTGCGTATCTCACGCTCACCCTCCTGGGGATCGGCGCGCTCAGGCTGTTTGGAATGTCGTGGCTCGATGCGGTCTGCCACGGCTTCTCCGCCGTGGGCCTCGGTGCGTTCTCCACGCACGATGCGAGCGTGCGCTACTTCGACTCCCCGGCGATCGAGCTCACGCTGGCGGCGCTCATGATCATCGCCTCGCTGAGCTTCGCCCGTCACTTCGTCGCTCTTCGCAGGCTCACGCTCGAGCCCTACACGCGCGACCCGGAAGCCAAGGCGATCCTCGCCGTGCTGGCGGCGAGCGTGCTGGGAATTGCGTGGCTGCTCACCGCGCACGGTATCTATCCGAGCTTCGGGGCATCCCTGCGGCACTCGCTCTTCAACGTCGTCTCGATCGCCACCACCTCGGGTCTCGCCTCCGACGATTACACACGCTGGCCGCTGCTCGCGCCGTTCTGGATGCTGTTCCTGTGCAGCACTCTGTGCAGCACGGGCTCGGCCGGAGGGGGCATCAAGATGTTCCGCACGCTGCTGCTCACGCGCCAGGCCGGCCGGGAGTTGAAGCTGCTCGTGCATCCGAGTGCGGTGGCCCCCATCCGCATCGGCGGGCGCCTGATTCCCGAGCGCGTGATGCACTCGGTGCTCGCCTTCATCTTTCTCTATTTCACCACGGCGGTGATCCTGGTCCTCGCTCTGCTCGCGACGGGCCTCGACTTCGATACATCCTTCGGGGCGGTGGTGGCGCTGATCAACAACACGGGGCCCGGACTCGGGCACGTCGGCCCGTTCAAGACCTATCACAGCCTGACGCCGCTGCAGGACTGGATCTGCACCCTCACGATGCTCCTCGGCAGGGTCGAGATCTTCAGCGTGCTGGTGCTCCTGACGCCCGCGTTCTGGCGCAAGTAGCGCGCCGGCTCAGCCCCAGTAGCCGGTCCTTTGATAGTGACGGTGTAGATCCGACTCGTAGGCACGCGTGGGCGGATTCCTGGGATCGTACTGGGGACTGCCCTCGATCGCGCTGCGCGACAGGCTCACGACCACCAGGCGCTCCGGCCAGCTCACCTCCCGGATCCATTGCGTGGAGACGAGCACGTGCTTGCCCGGCAGCCAGTTGCGCGTATCCACGGCGACGTAGCGGAGGGCCCAGGTACCCTCCTCGAAGAGGAAATCCTCCGCGTGTCCCACGGCATCGTCCGAGCCCTGGATGTGATATCCGGTCACCTCGCGACAGCTGCGCAGATGGCTCTCGCTCGAGGAGTCCTCCTCCTCGGGCTCAGGCATCGCCGGCTCCTGCAGCAGCCGCGGCTCGGGCGGCACCACCACGGGCATGGCGCCCCAGGCCCACAGCGTCGTGTAAGGCCAGTAGATCGGATAGCCGTAGTAGCCGAGATACCTCTGCTCCTCGCGTCGCGAGATCGGCCTGGCCGTGTCGATGCTCGGACTGTCCTCGACCTGCTTGCGCGTGAGGGTGGTGACGATGGCGCGCGTTGCATCGATTCGCGACACCGAGTAGGGCGAGACCAGGACGGTGCGTCCGCTGAGCCACGAGCCGGTGTTGACCGTCAGATAGCGCACGACCCAGCGCTCGTCGTCGAAGTACGCGTCCGAGACCTCCCCGATATCGCCGTCCGCGGCATGGATCCGGACGCCGCGCAATCCTGCGAGGCTGTGTAGCATCGATGTGGCTCCGTTCACTCGGGTGCGAGCAAGTTGCAACCCTCATTCCTTGGCGAGGCATCCGTCCCTGGACGCCTTGCCGCGCCTACCTTCGAGCAGGAAGCGTGCCCACCGCCCGAGCTCGAACGGCCCCCACGCGCGAATCCGGTGTCGGAGAATGGCAACGTACGATGACGGCGACGTGCGCTCCGACATGGACGAGCCTCAGTTTGCGTGCGACAGTTCAAACTCTGGGCATTGCAAGCCCGCAGCTGCGCTCCACAGCGGGTATACAGCGCATCCATGGAAGCTCGTGCTCGTGATGTTCCGGTGGCCGCGGACCGATTCGAGGTCATGACCGACGACGTCGTGTTCCGAGCGGAATTGCAGTCGGCGATCGCCGTGTGCATCTACGATGCCGTCGATGAGGCAGGCGCGTTGCTGCACCTGCGCTTCATCTCGCGCGGCGCGCAGTCCACCGAGGTGACCGATACGACCCTGGCGGCGGAGCTCTTGCTGCTCGATCGCTGCGTCGAGTCGCTGCGCGAGGCCGCGCCGGCCGCCCGCGCCCTCCAGGTGAAGATCGCCGCTCACCTTTCGGAGGGTGTCAGGAGCGATGCTTGCGATCGAGTGGTCGAGCTGCTCGTGCAGTATTTGAAGGACGCTGGCGCGACGGTCAGCCCGGTCGACATCGGGTTCGGCCCGCCGCGCAAGCTGCAGTTTCGGCCGAGCATGGGCTGGGTGCAGGTACGGTGACTTGACTCGATGAGATGAGACAGAGCGCTCCGCTGCCCTCGGACGATTGGGCCCTGTTCCTCGATGTGGACGGAACGCTCGTCGAGATGGCCCCGACACCCCGGGAGGTCGAGGTCAACGCGGATCTGCCCGCGCTGCTCGGGCGCCTCGCCCGGCGCCTGGGCGGAAGTCTCGCCCTGGTGAGCGGGCGCCGCATCGCCGATCTCGACCACCTCTTCCATCCGTTCCGGTTCCCGGCGGCCGGCATTCACGGCGCCGAGCGCCGGGATGCCCTGGGCAGGCTCCACTTCAGCGGCCTGACGAGCGCCGACCTCGAGCCCGCTCGCATCGAGCTGCGCCGCTTCGTCGCGCGTCATCCGGCCGTTCTGCTGGAGGACAAGGGGCTGGGACTCGCCCTGCATTTCCGCCAGGCACCCGAGCTCGAGGCGGCCGCGCGCGATGCGCTGGAGCGGGCACGTGTGCAGCTGCCGGCCGAAGCACACCTGCAGCCCGGACACTGTGTCATCGAGATCAAGGGCGGCTCCTCGAGCAAGCGCGCCGCGGTGGAGCAGTTCCTGCAGGAACCACCGTTCGCCGGGCGCGTTCCTGTCTACGCCGGGGACGATCTGACGGACCTCGACGCCTTGGCTTACGTCCAGTCCGCTGGCGGCCACGGAGTGTTCGTCGGGGCGGACCCCAAACCCGGGCATGACTGGCTCCCCCATCCAGCAGCCGTCCGCGAATGGCTGAGGAGTCTGGACCGATAGTGAAACGCCTCGTCTGCATCTCCAACCGCGTGTCCCTGCCGCGCCGCTCGGCGCCCCCCGGCGGGCTCGCGGTCGGTGTGCTGGCCGCGCTGCAGCGAGTGGGCGGCATCTGGTTCGGCTGGAGCGGGGAGACCTCCGACGACCCGCGGCCCGAGCCCGAGGTCCTGGTGCGCGACAACATCCGCTTCGCCACCGTGGAGCTGAGAACTGCCGACTTCGACCGCTACTACAACGGCTTCTGCAACGGCACGCTGTGGCCGCTGCTGCACTATGCGACGGGCCGCTTCCGCTACGACAACGACGATTACGAGGCCTATCAGACCGTCAATGCCGGCTTCACTCGCCAGCTCGAGAAGATCCTGCGCCCCGACGATGTGGTCTGGGTGCACGACTACCACCTGATTCCCCTCGCCCGCTGCCTGCGCCAGCGAGACTTCCGGGGCCCCATCGGATTCTTCCTGCACACTCCTTTTCCGCCGCTCCAGGTGCTGCGCGTGCTCCCGAGCTACGGGGAGATCGTTCGCGATCTCTGCCAGTACGACCTGATCGGGTTTCAGACCGAAGACGACCTGCGCGCCTTCGAGTCCTGCCTGGAGCTGCCCGCACATGCCATCGCGCGAACCTCGAACGGCTTCAAGGTCGAGGTCAATGGGCGCCCCGTGCGCTTCGGGGTGTATCCGATCGGAGTGGAAGTCGATCAGGTGGCGAGCGAGGCCGCCGGCGCCATGCCCGAGGAGACGGTCCAGCGGCTGATCGCGAGCCTTCTCGGCAGGAAGCTCATCATCGGCGTCGATCGGCTCGACTACACGAAGGGCCTGACGGAGCGATTCGCCGCGATCGAGCACTTCCTCACGACCTTTCCGGAAAGCCAGGGCAAGGTCACCTTCCTGCAGATCGCCCCGCTCAGCCGCTCGGACGTGCTCGCCTACAGCGAGATTCGCCTCGCGCTCGAGCAGACCGCCGGGCGCCTGAACGGTCGCTTCGCCGAGGCGGACTGGACGCCGGTGCGCTACCTCAATCGCAATTTCTCGCATGCGACGCTCATGGGGCTGCTGCGTGCCGCCGGCGTGGCGCTCGTCACTCCCGTGCGCGACGGCATGAACCTCGTCGCCAAGGAGTTCGTCGCAGCTCAGGACATCGAGGACCCCGGCGTGCTGATCCTCTCCCCGCTTGCGGGGGCGGCGCGTGAGCTCTCGGGCGCGCTGCTGGTGAACCCCTACGACAAACGAGGCCTCGCGCTCGCGCTGCAGACTGCGTTGCAGATGCCCCTGGCCGAGCGCCGGCAGCGGCACGAGCAGAATCTCGCAGCCGTGCGCCGGCACGATATCCACACCTGGTACCGGGACTTCCTGCGCGACCTGACGGGCGAGCGCCTGATCGTCACCGTGCAGTCACCGGCGCACATCAACAAGAGCTTGGTCCGCAGCGCCGCCGGACGCCTGTGAGCGTCGTGAGCTCTCGGGGGCAGAGCGCTTGCGGCGACACCTCCTTCAGCGGGTGGCGCCGGGGGCGAGGGCGAGATCCTTGGAATACACCACGTTGAGCGCGTTGTCGTACCAGCCCTGCACGCGCGGCTTGACGAGGTGCTTGTTCACATAGAAATAGATCGGGATCAGCGGCTGATCGGCGAGCACCCGCTGCTCGGCCTGCTCGAGCAGCGCGCGACGCTTGAGGGGATCGGCTTCGGCTGCGGCGCGCTCGACCAGGGAATCGTACGCGGCGCTGCGATAGTGCGTGAGGTTCACGCCGAAATCGCTCTTGAAGTACTGCGCGAACGTGTAGGCGTCGTTGTAGTCGCCCTCCCAGCTCGAGAGGAACACGTCCACGTCGCGCCGGTCGATGTCCTGCAGGAGCGTCCTGAACTCCACCGCGACCAGCTGCGCCTCGACGCCCAAGGTTTCCTTCCACATCGCCGTGACCGCAAGAGCGATGCGATCGTTGATCTGGTTCGCGTTGTAGCGCAGCTCGAAGCGCAGCGGGTGCTCGGGGGAATACCCGGCGGCGCGATACAGCTCGCGTGCGCGCGCGATGCGCTCGGCGAGCGGCACGGCGCGATAGTCGAAGGACTGCGCGGTGTAGTCGTGGATGCCCGGGGGCACCCAGCCGTACGCGGGTTGCTCGCCGGCGCGCAGCACCTGCTTTGCGAGCAGCTCCCGGTCGATCACCATGGAGAGAGCGCGGCGCAGGCCGGGGCTGTCGCGAAAGACTGCGCGGTCGAGATTGAAGCCGTAGAAGTAGGTCGTGAGCTGCGGGGAGATGTGCAGCTCCCGCGGGATGTTCGCGCGGATCCACTCCAGATCGTCACGCGGCACGACGGCGGAGATGTCCAGATCCCCCGCGCGGTAGCGCGTGAACTCGGCATGCTCGTCCGGGATCACCAGATACTCGACCCCATCGAGCCGCGTGTGCGCGTCGTTCCAGTACCGATGGTTGCGCGTTGCGATCAGATGCGAGCCGGGAACCCAGTCCTTCAGCACGAACGCGCCGTTCGACACCATGATGCCGGGTCGCGTGAAGCTCGATCCGTAACGCGCCAGGGTCGGGCGGTGCACCGGACAGGTGCTGGGGTTCGCGAGCAGCGCGGGGAGGTACGGTGCCGGCGCCTCGAGTGTGACCGTGACGGTCGCATCGTCGGGCGCGGCGACGCCGAGCGATGCCGGTGGCGCCTTGCCGGCCGTGATCTGCTGCGCATGCGCGATCACCTCGACCACCTGTGCATAGGCGGAGGCCGTCGCCGGATCGACCAGGCGGCGCAGCGCCGCGACGAAATCGGCGCCGACCACGCGATCGCCATTCGACCAGCGCGCCTCCGGGCGCAGATGGAAGGTGTTGGTCTTGCCATCGGGGCTCGCGCTCCAGCTGCTCGCAACGCCCGGCGCCACGGAACCGTCCTTCGCCACCGAGGTGAGGCACTCGTACAGGTCGCGCAGGATGTCCTGCGCCTGGAAGGTTCGCGCCTTCTGCGGATCGAGCGAGTCGGGCTCCGGTCCGCTGCCACGCAGGAGTATCGACTCCGCGGCTCCACCATTCTCGGCACTCGAGCTCGGAGCGCGCGCACAGCCGCTCGCCAGGCCGACGAGAAGCACTGCGCAGAGAGCGGCCGGCAGGATGCCCCTCGCCAGAGCCTGCGCCCCGGGACGCTCACGCCGCGGCATGTCGGTACTCATTGATCCGCTCGCGCAGCGCGACGGTGGCCGCGCGCGCGGCAGAGTCGAAGTCCGCGCCGGACGAGGCGTACAGGATCGCCCTGGAGGAGCTCACGAGCAGTCCGGTGCCCGAGGCGGTCTGACCGCTGCGAACGAGCTGTCCCACATCCCCACCCTGCGCGCCCACGCCGGGGACCAGAAACGGCAGCTCGCCTGCGATCCTGCGCACCTCGGCCAGCTCCTTCGGATAGGTGGCGCCCACGACCAGGGCACAGTTGCCGCTCGCATTGCATCGCGCGGCGACGAGCTCTGCGACCGCCTGATAGAGCGGGCGGCCGTCCACGATCAGATCCTGTAGATCCCGCGCTCCGGGATTGGATGTCCTGCAGAGCACGAAGACGCCTCGATCGGCGTAGCGCAGGAACGGCTCGAGCGAGTCGAGCCCCAGGTAGGGGTTGACGGTCACGGCATCCGCACCGTAGCGCTCGAAGCTCTCGATGGCATAGCGCTCCGCGGTGTGCCCGATGTCGTTGCGCTTGGCATCGAGGATGACGGGCGTGTCGGGGTAGTGCTGGTGGATGTACTCGATGGTGCGCTCGAGCTGGTCCTCCGCTCCGTAGGCGGCGTAATGCGCGAACTGCGGCTTGAAGGCGGCGACCAGATCCGCCGTGGCATCGATCACCGCCTTGTTGAAGTGGAAGATCGGGGAGGACCCGGCAGCGATCGCCGGCGGGAAGCGCTCGACCTCGGGATCGAGGCCGACGCAGACGAGGGAGCCGCTGCGCGCCCAGGCTTCCTCGAGCTTCAGCCGGAAAGCCTTCATATGCGATTGCGTGCGTCGCTCACGCGACGCGGCCACTGGCGCGGAAGCTGCGCTTCTTCAGATGGACGAGCAGGATCGAGATTGCGGCCGGAGTCACTCCCGGGACGCGTGCCGCCTGTCCGAGCGTTGCCGGAAGCACCTCTCTCAGGCGCTCGCGAGCCTCCGTGGAGAGCCCGGGGATCGCGCCATAGTCGAGATCGGCCGGCAGCGGAGTTTCCTCGCAGCGCCGCTGGCGCTCGACCTCCTCCTGCTGACGCTCGATGTACCCGGCGTACTTGGCTCGCACCTCGACCTGCAGCCGCACCTGCGATGCAAGCCGGTCATCCGTCGTCTCCCACTGCGGGCCACCGGCAAGCGCGATCACCTGCTCGTAGCTCACCTCGGGGCGCCGCAGCAGATCGAATGCCGTCGCGTGATCGCCCGCCGCGCCCATGCGGATGGATTCGAGCCGCATGACCTCCGCATCCGAGAGCCGGCGCTTCTGCTCGAACAGAGCCCAGCGCTCATCGTCCACGAGTCCGAGCTCCCGCCCGAGCGGCGTCAGACGCAGGTCGGCGTTGTCCTCCCTCAGGAGCAGGCGGTACTCGGCGCGGCTCGTGAACATCCGGTACGGCTCGCGCGTACCGCAGGTGATCAGGTCATCGACCAGCACCCCCAGGTAGCCCTCGCTGCGCTTGGGTATCCAGGGGTCTCGCTGGCGCACTCGCAAGGTGGCGTTGATGCCCGCGACGAGGCCCTGGGCGGCCGCCTCCTCGTATCCGGTGGTCCCGTTGATCTGCCCCGCGAACCAGAGGCCCCCGATCGGCTTGGTCTCGAGCGTGGAATGCAAGTCGCGCGGATCGAAGAAGTCATACTCGATCGCATATCCCGGTCGGGTGAGGTGCGCACTCTCGAGCCCGCGGATGCTGCGCACCAGCGCGTACTGCACATCGAAGGGCAGGCTGGTCGAGATGCCATTGGGATACACCTCGTGAGTGTGGAGTCCCTCGGGCTCGAGGAAGATCTGGTGCGAGGTCTTCTCGGCGAAGCGCACCACCTTGTCCTCGATCGACGGGCAGTAGCGCGGCCCGACGCCCTCGATCACGCCGGTGAACATCGGCGAGCGATCGGTTGCGGCACGGATGATCTCGTGAGTCCCCTCATTTGTCTGCGTAATGAAACATTCGATCTGCTGGGGATGATCTTCGGCTCGCCCGAGAAACGAAAACACCGGCAGCGGCCGATCGCTCGGCTGGGGGCGGAGCGCCGAGAAGTCGATCGTGCGCCCATCGATACGGGGGGGCGTCCCGGTCTTGAGCCTGCCCACCTTGAGCGGCAGCTCACGCAGGCGCGCGGCCAGACGCAGCGAGGGCGGATCCCCCGCGCGTCCTCCCGAGTGCTGATCCAGTCCCACGTGAATCTTGCCGCCGAGGAAGGTGCCCACGGTGAGCACCACGGCGGGCGCCTCGAAGGCAATGCCGGTCACGGTCACCACGCCGCGCACACGGCCCTGCTCGAGGATGAGATCGGCGGCCTCCTGCTGAAAGAGGGTCAGGTTCGGCTGGTTCTCCAGGATCGAGCGTACGGCCTGCTTGTAGAGCTGACGGTCGGCCTGCGCGCGGGTGGCGCGCACCGCCGGTCCCTTGCTCGCGTTCAGGGTTCGGAACTGGATGCCCGCCAGGTCGGTGGCGCGGGCCATCGCACCGCCGAGCGCGTCGATCTCCTTGACGAGATGGCCCTTGCCGATGCCCCCCACGGCCGGGTTGCAGCTCATCTGGCCCAGGGTCTCGATGCTCTGCGTGAGCAGCAGCGTCGCCGCGCCCATGCGCGCGGCGGCGAGCGCAGCCTCGGTGCCGGCGTGGCCGCCGCCCACCACGATCACATCGAAGGGATGTGCGAAACGCATTGCAGAGGAGCCCGATAGGGGAAGCCGAAGTGTATCATCCGCCCCCGCGCAGATTGATTCTGAGCGCCACGCCCGCAGCGCTGCGCGCCGGCGCGGCGCCGTGCATCGCGGACATATCGCGCAGCATCTGGCGGAAGCGCGGCTCGTGCTCACTTGCGAACTCGCGCGCCTCGATCTCGAAGCGATTGTTCCAGTAGCCCCGCCGCAGGCACTCTCGCAGGTAGCGCATCGTGCTGAGCCGGCGCGGCTCCCACTGGCGCAGCACGTGGCAGTACTCGTGCAGCATCAGCGTGGGATTGCCGAAGAACTCGGCGGCGCTGCCGCGCAGAAAGATGCGCCGCCGGCGAGTGGTCGCGACCGCCCCGCCATGCAGCCGTGCGAAGAGCGAATGCTCGATCACCCGCACGTGATCCAAAGGCGCAGCATCGTTCCCGAAGAGTTGCTCGAGCGCACCTCGCACCTCAGCAGGGAGCGTGACGTGCTTTCCGGGGGCGAGCCGCATGCGGCGCTCAGTGCGCCTCGAATGCCTTGCGGATGAACTCCACGATCCGGCGCCGCGCATCGAACCCTTGCCAGGGCTCGGGGCTCGGCTGCCCGTAGATCGCCCGCGCGAGCGCGCCGTGATTGTCCCGTGGATACGTGACCAGCTCCACCGGGACACCGCCCTGGCGAAGCGCGCGGTACATCTCCTCGGACTGTCCCGGCGGATCGGTCCGGTCCGCCTGACCCTGCAGGAGCAGGAATGGCGTGCGCGCGGTGCGCGCTCCCGCGAGTGGACTCTGCCGCCATGCATCGGCGGGGGACTCCCAGGGCTTCCCGAAGTACCAGCGGTCGTACCAGGACTCGTCCTCGGTGCCGTACTCGCTGTACTGGTCGATGACCGGAGCTCCGCTCACGATCGCTTTGAAGCGCGCCGTCTTCCCCTCGACGAATCCCGCCATCTCACCCCCGTAGCTGTAGCCCAGGAGGGCGAGGCGGCCCGGATCGATCGGCTCGCTGTGCACGACGAAATCGACGCCCGCCATGATGTCGCGGTAGTCCCCGCCCCCCAGGTCGTTGCGATTCGCGGCGGCGAATTGGGCGCCGCGCCCCGTGCTGCCGCGCGGGTTCGGCCGCAGCACCGCCCAGCCCTGCCCGATCAGGAAGTCAACGAAGGGATCCTCCTCGTCGTGGTACGCGCCGAGGGGTCCGCCGTGCACCTCGACGATGAGGGGCACGCGCGAGCGCACATCGGGCGGCAGCCACAGCAGCCCCTCGATGCGCAGCCCCTCGCTGCGCCACTCCAGGCGTCGAGCAGCGGCGCGCCTTGCACCTTCCGGCTCGAGCATCGGCGTCTTGAGACGCTTCGGGGACTCGCCCAGGCGAGCGACATAGTCGAGCTCGAGCGGCTGACCGCTGCGGCTGCCGAGCAAGAGCCAGCCGGAGCGGGAGGCATTGGTGCGAACGTCCTTCACCGTGCTCGCCGGGAGCGTCACGAAAGCGGGCGCGCGCTGCTCGGCGCCAAAGATCGCCAGATCGATCGCAAGACCACGCTCTACGAGCTGCGCAATGCGGCCATCGCCGAGCGCGATGGGCGGCGCGGTGCCGACCGAGCCCTCGAGCGCCTCGGTCAAATCACGGGTCGTGCGCGCCTGCAGATCGTAGATGTACAGGTCCAGATAGTGGGGGGGCGCTTCGCGCCTCGACTGCGCCCAGTAGATGAGCGAGCGGCCATCGAGCGACCAGATCACCCACTGCACGGTGGCCGGGATCGCCGCGATGCGCTGCGGATGCTGCACATCGGCGGTGCTCACTCTCCACGAGGAGGCCGCGGGGCCCAGATCGGAGCGGTGATTCCCGGGCTCGGTGGTCACGATGAGCTCGGAGCCGTCTGGACTCCAGGCGAATCCCCGGACATCCGCAGGTACGGGCACGACCGTCGCCCCGCGAGTGGCCAGGTCGAAGAGGTACAGGCGCGTGGCGTGACGATCGTGATCGACCCAGAGCGCATCGGCCTTGGCCTCGGCCTGCTGCTTCTCCCCGGGCGTTTGCGGATCGCGCGCGCTGAGCGCGATCGTCTTGCCATCGGGCGAGACGGCATAACCCTCAACGTCCACCTCGAGCTGCGTCGGACTCGCCGAGCTCGAGCTGGCAGAGCTTGCGCTCGCCGAGCCGCTGCGCGGCGGCAGGGCATCGGCGTCCTGCGATGTGTCCACCGCCGGCACCACCTTCACCGCAAGCGCTTGGGCTTCCCCGCCTCGCATCGGCAGCTCGAACAGCTCGCTGTGCTCGCCTCGATGCGCAAGGAACACAACGCTCCGCCCATCCGGCATCCACTGGCCCGCGCGCTCGCCTTGCTTGTCCGTCGCAGGCGAGTAGGTCAGCTGGCGCGGCGCACCGCCGCCCACATCGATGAGCCAAAGATGGGTCTTGCCGCCATCTGCGGTGGAGTCCGCCACGCGCAGCAACACTTCCGTGCCATCGGGCGAGAGCTGTGGGTCGCTCATCGCGCGGTAGTGGCGCAGCATCTCGTTCGACGGAAACGCACCCGGCGAATCGGCTTGCGCAAGCGCCGAGGCCGCCCCCAGCAGCACGATCGCGAGCGCAACACGAGTCCCCCTCATTGCGCCCATTGTAGACTCGCCGCGCATTCACTTCCCCACGCAGAAGCTTGCGAAGATCCTTCCGAGCAGATCCTCGCTCGTGAACGCGCCCGTGATCTCCCCGAGGCTCTGCTGCGCATCGCGCAGCTCCTGAGCGACGATCTCTCCGGCGCGCCGCTCGAGGAGCACGCGCGCCGCGCTGTCGACCTGCGCGCGAGCGCGCGCGAGCGCATCGAGGTGGCGCCTGCGCGCCGAGACGGTCCCGGCATCGAGGGTGTGATAGCCCATGCAGGACTTCAGGTGTGCACGCAGCGTATCGATTCCCTGCCCCGTCAGGGCCGAGAGCGTGATCCGCGGCGGTCCGGAGAGGGTATCCGCGAGCGGTATTGCCGCTGCAAGATCGCACTTGTTCAAGACGAGCGTGACGGGCACCTGCGGCAGCCTCGCGCGCTCCTCCGCGAAGGCCGTCGCGCCGGGATCCGCGACCGCATCGACCACGAAGAGCAGGCGATCCGCGCGCGTCATCTCCGCATGGGCGCGGCGGATGCCCTCCTCCTCGATCGGGTCGCCGGCCTCGCGCAGGCCGGCGGTATCGAGCACGTGCAGCGGCATGCCATCGATCTGGATGCGCTCGCGCAGCACATCGCGCGTCGTGCCGGGCAGCGGCGTCACGATCGCCGCGTCGTAGCCTGCTAGGCGATTGAGCAGGCTCGACTTGCCCGCATTGGGCCGGCCCGCGATCACCACGGTCATGCCGTCGCGCAACAGCGCGCCCTGCCGCGCGCTCTGCTCGATGGCCTCGAAATGGTCGCGCACGCCGGCGAGGCGCCGCGCGAGGTCACTGTCGGCGAGGAAATCGATCTCCTCCTCGGGGAAGTCGATCGCAGCCTCGACGTAGGCTCTGAGCTCTGCGACCGCCTCGGTGAGACCCTCGACCATCGCCGAGAACTCGCCCTGGAGCGAGCGCATCGCAGCCTGAGCCGCCTCGCGCGAGCCTGCATCGATCAGGTCGGCGATCGCCTCGGCCTGCGTGAGATCGAGCTTGTCGTTGAGAAAGGCGCGCTGCGTGAACTCACCCGGCGCGGCGCGGCGCGCGCCGAGCTCGAGCGCGCGTGCCACGAGTGCATCGAGCACGACTGCGCCGCCGTGGCCATGCAGCTCGATCACGTGCTCGCCCGTGTAGGAGTGGGGCGCCGGGAAGAACAGCACGAACCCCGCATCGATCGGCTGCTGGTTGCGGTCGAGAAAGCGCACGAACGTCGCGCGCCGCGGCTGCGGCAGCTGCCCGGCAATCAGGGCGCCGAGCTCGGGAGCCTTGGGGCCGGAGATGCGCACGATGCCGATGCCTCCCCGGCCGGGAGGCGTTGCCGCTGCGACGATCGTGTCGGCGCGAGCCAGGGAGCCACCTCACGCCATCTTCTTGCGCGTGGCCGCCTCGATGCGGCGGTTGATGTTCCACTGCTGAGCGATGGACAGCAAAGTGTTCGTGACCCAGTAGAGCACCAGGCCCGCGGGAAAGAACATGAACATCGCCGACATCGCGAGCGGCATGAACATCATGACCTTCGCCTGCACCGGATCGGGCGGCGGTGGATTGAGCTTGTACTGCACGAACATCGCGCCGGCCATGATCCCCGGCAGGATGAACCACGGGTCGCGCGAGGACAGGTCGGTGATCCAGCCGAAGAACGGCGCCTGGCGCATCTCGACGCTTCCGAGCAGCACCCAGTAGAAGGCGAGGAACACAGGGATCTGAATGACGATGGGCAGACAGCCGGCGACAGGATTGATCTTCTCGCGCTTGTACAGCTCCATCATCGCGCGGCCGGCCTTCTCGCGATCGTCCTTGTAGCTCTCCTGGAGAGTCTTGATGCGCGGCGCGAGTGCCTTCATCTTCGCCATCGACCGGTAGCTCGCCTCCGAGAGTGGATAGAAGGCGAGCTTCAGCAGGAATGTGACGATGATGATGGCCACGCCCCAGTTGTGGAAGACCCGGTAGACCTGCTCGAGCAGCCAGAAGAGCGGCTTGGCGAGAACCGTCAGCCGCCCGTAGTTGGCGAGCAGATCGAAATGCGGCGCGGTGGGCACCAGCTGCGATTGCAGCATCGGCCCCACGAACAGCACGAACTTGAAGCTCTGCGTGTCTCCCGGCGGGATGCTGCGCATCGGGCCCGCCGTGGCGAGCGCAAACTCGTTCCCCTGCACGTTGAGCGTGTACCGATACGGCACGCCCTGCGGCGGCACGACCGCAGACACGAAGTCGTGTTGCGGCGCTGCCATCCATCCGCCGGACACATCCAGCGAGAGGTGCTGATCCTCGGGACTCGTCGTTTTCAGCGTCCGGTACTTCGTGCCGTCGTAGAGGGCAGGGCCGTGAAAGGCGTAGCGATCCGGGCTGTACATGAACATCGAGCTGTGCGTGGGCCGCTCATAGCGCAAGATCTGCGCATAGGGCGCCGCCGCCCACGGCGCGTCGCTGTGATTGGTGACCGTCTGCTCGAGCCCGATCTGGTAGTGCCCGCGCTGGAAGGTGAAGGTCTTGGTCACGCTCACGCCGTGACCGTCGCTCCAGGTGAGCGGTACGGTGAGCTCGCTGGCGCCGCTTGCGAGCGTGTAGTCGCGAGCGGGACTCGTGAACGTGGCCAGGTGCGTGGGGCGAGCGAGGCTGTCCGGACCGCTGAGTCCCGACTCGAGGAGGTACAGAGTCTCGGGGCTCGAATCGCTCTCGAGCTCGACCGGCTCGGGCTGTCCCTTCACGAGCGGATACTTGAGCAGATCCGCGCGGACCAGCGTGCCGCCCTGGGTGCTGATCGCAATGTCGAACAGATCGGTGCGCACGTGAATCGTCGGAACCGTCGGCTCCACTGCGCCGGCAGCGGGCACGCCCGTGGCAGCCTCGGCGCTCGAGCTCGTCGGGGCACTCGAGCTCATCGCAGCACCCGAGGACCGAGCCGCGCCGGTCGGCGCCTGCGGAACATTGAAGCCGAGACTCGGGGAGCCCCCGGGGCCACGCGCCCCGGAGGCGGCACTCGGCAGCGGCGGATAGTCGCGCGTCCAGGCCTGATAGTTCAGCCACAGCGCGACTGCGAGCAGGAACCACAGAGTCACGCGTACGTAGTTACCGCTGGTCATGTCTTTAGCTCGGGTTCGGGCAGCCTGCCGCGACCCTCGCGCGGCTCACGATCCGGCACCGGATCGTAACCGCCTGGGTGCCAGGGATGGCAGCGGCCGAGCCTGCGCAGCGCAAGCCAGCAGCCGCGCAGCATTCCGAAGCGCTGGATGGACTCGAGCGCGTACTGCGAGCACGAGGGCTCGAAGCGGCAGCACGGGCCGACGAGCGGACTCAGCGTCCACTGGTACAGGCGGATGAGAATCACCGCGAGGATGCGCATAGCTCGATCACTCTATCCCACAATGCATTGAGGCTCGCGCGCAGCACGTCGTTCCGAACCGCGCGCGCCTGCGCTCGAGCGCTCACCACCAGGTCCATCGCAGGCATGCGGTGCTGGCGCAGTCGAAAGGTCTCGCGGATGAGGCGCCGCAGACGGTTGCGCTCCACGGAGCTGCCTGCCGCCTTGACGGCGACGGCAAGCCCGAGGCGCGCTGCACCGGTCGCGTTCGGGCTTGCGGCGACGGCGAAGAAACCGTCGCCGAGGCGTCGGCAGCGTGCATAGACGGACTCGAAGTCGGACTTGCGGCGCAGCCGCCTTTGCGCCGGGAGCGTCAGGCGCTCGAGAGCTACGCCTCGCGACGTCACGGGATGCTCGACCTCGAGGAGCCTCGTCCGGTGCGCCGACCGGTGGGCTCCTATGGAATGAGCTTCTTGCGGCCCTTGGCGCGCCGCCGGCTGAGTACCCGGCGACCGGCGGCCGTAGCCATCCGCGCGCGGAATCCGTGCGTGCGTTTCCGGCGCAGCTTGCTCGGCTGGTAGGTTCTCTTCATGGCCTAGGGGCCGACTTTCCAGCGGGTGGACGCGCCGATCCCGCACGAACAAAAAGGGGGCGCAAGGCTAAGCCGCCCGGCCGCGCGCTGTCAACACGAGTGTCTCTTCAGGTGAGGCGAGCTCGGGTATAGACTGCGCCTCCTTTTCCTCATGCCCACCATGCCCAACGTCGCGGGGGACTTGAAGCTCGTGGAGGCCTCGCTGTGGTCTCGCTGCGTGAGTACGCTCGAAGCTGAGCTGCCCGAGCAACAGTTCAACACGTGGGTGCGCCCATTGCAGGCCATCGAAGGCGCTGGCGCGTTGAAGCTGCTCGCGCCCAATCGCTTCGTCGTTGATTGGGTCAACGCGAATCTGCTCACGCGACTTGCGGAGCTGCTGCGCGACCAGTCCACGGGCGGTGCGCCGATCGTGACCGTCGAGGTCGGCTCGCGCGGCAAGCTGCATGCCGCGCAGGCGCAGGCTGCTCCCATCAAGCCGCGACGCGTGGAGGGCCTGGTGGTGGGAGCCCGGCTGAATCCTGATTTCAGCTTCGCGAGCTTCGTCGAGGGCAAGAGCAATCAGCTCGCGAAGGCCGCCGCGCAGCAGGTGGCGGAGAATCCCGGGCGAGCCTACAACCCGCTGTTTCTCTACGGCGGGGTGGGCCTCGGCAAGACGCACCTGATGCACGCCATCGCGCATCTGGTGCGTGAGCGCGATGCGGAGGCGCGCGTGGCTTACGTGCATTCGGAGCGCTTCGTGGGGGACATGGTGCGGGCCCTGCAGCACAACACCATGAACGAGTTCAAGACGGCCTACCGCTCGCTCGATGCGCTGCTCATCGACGACATCCAGTTCTTCGCGGGCAAGGAGCGCTCGCAGGAGGAGTTCTTTCATACCTTCAACGAGCTGCTCGAGGGCCAGCACCAGGTGATCCTCACGTGCGATCGCTATCCAAAGGAGGTGGATGGGCTCGAGGAGCGGCTGAAGTCCCGCTTCGGATGGGGACTGACGGTGGCCATCGAGCCGCCCGAGCTCGAGACCTGCGTCGCGATCCTCATGACCAAGGCACAAGCCGCCGGCGTGCTGCTCCCGGAGGAGGTCGCGTTCTTCATCGCCAAGCGCATTCGCTCCAACGTGCGCGAGCTCGAGGGTGCACTGCGCCGCGTCATTGCCAACTCGCGCTTCACCGGACACCCGATCACGCTCGAGTTCACCAAGGAGGCGCTGCGCGATCTGCTGCAGCTGCAAGCGAAGCTGGTCACGATCGAGAACATTCAGAAGACCGTGGCCGACTACTTCAAGGTGCGCATGGCCGATCTGCTCTCGAAGCGCCGCAACCGCTCGGTCGCCCGTCCGCGGCAGGTGGCGATGGCGCTCGCCAAGGAGCTCACCAGTCACAGCCTGCCGGAGATCGGCGATGCCTTCGGTGGACGCGACCACACGACCGTGCTGCACGCCTGCAAGCGCATCAAGGAGCTACGCGGCTCGGAGCAGCGCATGAGCGAGGATTACTCAAACCTGTTGAGAACTCTCACGGGTTGATGTGGATTCTTTGGGGATAAATTGGAGCGCGAGGTTACCCACAGGCCACGCACAGGCATTCGGCAGCTCATGCGGCACTTTCCCAAGCGACCTCGGCGGGGCAACATGCTGATCGGCGTGCCGATATTGGAGTTATCCGCATATCCACAGGCTCTTCAGACTCCACAATCTTCTTCTCCAAACATAAGATAAGACAATTGACCGCTCTCCCACCTCGCTCCCGGCGCCATTCATGAAGATCACTGCACCCCGCGAACATATCCTCGGCCCGCTGCAGAACGTCATTGGCGTCGTCGAGCGCAGGCAAACGATGCCGATACTCGCCAATGTGCTGCTCTCGGCACGCGACAACCGCCTGGCCATCACCGGCACCGATCTCGAGGTGGAGCTCGTCGCCTCGCAGGAGGTGCAGGTCCAGCAGGCCGGCGAGGTCACTGTTCCGGGCCGCAAGCTGCTCGATATCTTTCGCGCGCTGCCGGAGGGCTGCTCGGTCGGCCTGACCACCGAAGGCGAGCGCACCACACTGCGCGCAGGGCGCAGCCGCTTCACGCTCTCGAGCCTGCCGGCCGCGGACTTCCCGGTCGTCGACGAGATCGGCGCGCAGCAGCACCTGGTCGTGCCGCAGCCGGCCTTGCGCGAGCTCATCAACAAGACGCACTTCTCGATGGCGCAGCAGGATGTGCGCTACTACCTCAACGGGATGCTGCTCGAGACCGATGCCAGCGTGCTGCGCGCCGTGGCGACCGACGGCCACCGCTTGGCCCTTTGCGAGACGACCCTCGAGTCCGCGGCGAAGCCCTCGCAGGTGATCGTGCCTCGCAAGGGAGTCCTCGAGCTGCAGAGGCTGCTCGGGGGCGAGGGCACGCTGGAGCTGGCGATAGGCACCAACCACGTTCGCGCCAAGATCGGCGATATTCGCTTCACTTCGAAGCTAATCGATGGACGTTTCCCGGAGTATGGTCGCGTCGTCCCGGCCAGTCCAACCAAGCTGGTCGAGGGTGACCGTGAGCTCTTGCGTCAGTCCTTCCAGCGCACGGCGATTCTCTCGAACGAGAAGTACCGCGGGATCCGCTTGAGCGTGCGTCCAGGGCTCCTGACCATCCAGGCCCACAATCCCGAGCAGGAAGAAGCCGAGGACCAGGTCGAGGTGAGCTATCAGGGCGAGGAGCTCGAGATCGGATTCAATGTGACCTACTTGCTCGATGCCCTGAGCGCACTCGAGGGAGATCGCGTCGAGATCGGACTCACCGACCCCAACAGCAGCTGCCTGGTACGGGCCCCGGGAGCCTCCAACGCCAAGTACGTCGTCATGCCCATGCGGCTCTAGTGAGCCTCGCGTTCGTCTCCGCGGAAAACGTTCGATGCATCGAGAAGGCTGAGCTCGAGCTCCACGGCGCGCTGAACCTGATCTGGGGCGCAAACGGCTCGGGCAAGACCTCGCTCCTCGAGGCGATCTTCATGCTCGGCCGCGGCCGATCCTTCCGGACGCGAAATACCGAACGGCTGATCCGCCATGGCTGCAGCGAGCTGATCGTTTTCGGGCGCACACTCGGGGAGCCCGAGCGCACGCTGGGGGTTCGCGCCGCGCTGGGGACCAAGACGGTCGCGAAGGTCGGCGGAGTATTCGTCGCCTCGCTCGCGGAGCTGTCCGGGGTGTTTCCGGTCCAGGTTCTGGACCCCGGGATTCACAAGCTGGTCGAGGAGAGCGGCCTTGCCCGCCGGCGGTGGCTCGACTGGGCTACGTTCCACGTGGAACATGGCTTCGTCGAGACCTGGACCCGTTACCGCCGGGCCCTGCAGCAACGCAACGCCGCCCTGCGCAAGGACCCCGTTCAGGCACTGGCCTGGGAGCCCGAGCTCAGCGAGCGCGGCGAGGCGCTCTCGCAGGTGCGGCGGCGGACGCTCGAGCGCCTGCAGCCCTACTGGTCCGACATGGTCGTCGCGCTGACGGAGGTCCCTGTCGAGCTCAGGTACGCGCAGGGCTGGCCTCGCGAGACGACGCTCGAGGATGCCTTGCGCGCCTCCCGTGCCCGTGACCAGAGCCGGGGCGTCACGCACTATGGCCCCCACCGCGATGATGTCCAGGTTCGGATCGATGGGCGCCCGGCGCGCCAGATCGCCTCGCGGGGGCAGCAGAAGCTCATGGCTGCAGCCATGGTTCTCGCGCAGCTGCAGATGCTTCGAGGCGATCTGAGTGCGATTCCCACGCTGCTTCTGGATGATCCGGCCGCGGAGCTCGACGCCGGGCATCTCGAGGCATTCATCGGGCAGGTCAAACGTTTGCAATGTCAGCTGGTGATGACCTCGCTGCGCGCGGATGCAGGCATTTTCGGTGCTCCAGAGCGGATGTTTCACGTGGAACACGGCAGGGTCCGACCGGTATAATGACGCATCTCAAAACTGAGCTTTTGCATGCCGGATAACGACGTATACGATTCGAGTAAAATCAAGGTGTTAAAGGGGCTCGACGCGGTCCGCAAGCGCCCCGGAATGTACATCGGCGACACCGACGATGGGACCGGCTTGCACCACATGGTCTTCGAGGTCGTCGACAACTCCGTCGACGAGTCTCTCGCGGGGTTCTGCGATCGGATCGTGGTCACGATCCATGCAGACGAATCGGTGACGGTCTCCGACAACGGACGAGGAATCCCCGTCGATATTCACCCGGAGGAGGGGCGCTCGGCAGCGGAGGTCATCATGACCGTGCTGCATTCGGGGGGCAAATTCGACGATAGCTCGTACAAGGTCTCGGGCGGCCTGCACGGCGTGGGCGTCTCGGTGGTCAACGCCCTCTCGGATTACTTGCAGCTGGTCGTCTGCCGCGATGGCTACGTTCATCGCCAGGAGTACCACCTGGGCGAGCCCGTGGCCGACCTTGCGCGGGCTGGCCCAACGAGCGAGCGCGGCACAACCATCCGCTTCCGCCCGAGCGGCACCATCTTCACCCACATCCAGTTCGACTACGAGGTGCTCGCCAAGCGATTACGCGAGCTGTCCTTTCTCAACTCCGGCGTGCGCATCGAGCTGCACGACGAGCGTGAGAACCGGTCGGATGTGTTCCAGCACGAGGGTGGGCTGCAAGCCTTCGTCAAGCACCTCAACCGCGCACGCACGCCCATTCACGACTCGGTGCTGTGGTTTCGGACCCAGGAGGGGCTGGTCACCGTCGAGGTGGCGATGCAGTGGAATGACTCCTATCAGGAGAGCATGTACTGCTACACCAACAACATTCCGCAGAAGGACGGCGGCACCCACCTCGCCGGCTTCCGCAGCGCGCTCACGCGCACGTTGAACGATTACATCGAGAAGGAGCTGTCGGCGAAGAAGGAGAAGGTCCCCACGACGGGCGATGATGCGCGCGAGGGGCTCACGGCCATCCTCTCGGTGAAGCTTCCCGACCCGAAATTCTCCTCGCAGACCAAGGACAAGCTGGTCTCCTCGGAGGTCAAGGGCGTCGTCGAATCCGTCGTCGCGACCAAGCTGTCGGAGTTCCTCCTCGAGCACCCGCAGGAGGCCCGCATGATCGTGGCGAAGATCATCGAGGCCGCCCGTGCTCGCGAGGCCGCGCGCAAGGCGCGCGAGATGACCCGCCGCAAGGGCGCGCTCGATGTGGCCGGGCTGCCGGGAAAGCTCGCGGACTGCCAGGAGAAGGATCCGGCGCTCTCGGAGATCTTCATCGTCGAGGGGGATTCCGCCGGTGGCTCCGCCAAGCAGGGACGGGATCGCAGGACTCAGGCCATCCTGCCGCTCAAGGGCAAGATCCTGAACGTCGAGAAGGCGCGCTTCGACAAGATGCTCTCCTCGGCGGAGGTCGGTACGCTCATCACGGCGCTCGGCTGCGGCATCGGCAAGGACGATTTCGACATCGAGCGGCTGCGTTACCACCGCGTCATCCTGATGTGCGATGCGGACGTCGACGGGAGCCACATCCGCACCCTGCTGCTGACGTTCTTTTACCGGCAGATGCCGGCGCTGATCGAGCGCGGACACGTCTACATCGCGCAGCCGCCGCTCTACAAGGTCAAGCGGGGCAAGCAGGAGCTGTACGTCAAGGACGACAGCGAGCTCGACTCGGTGCTGCTCAACACGGCCATCGAGAACGCCGCCTTGCACGTCAATTCCGCGGCTCCGCCCCTGCAGGGCTCGGGCCTGGAGATGCTGGCGCGCAAGTACATGGAGGTGCAGTCGATCATCAAACGGTGGTCGCGCCGCTACGACGATCGCCTTCTCGAGCAGCTCATCTACATGCCGGAGGTGTCCCCGGCCGACTTCGACAGGATCGATTGGCTCAGGAGCTGGGTGGCCGACCTGAATGCCCGGTTGAACGGGCTTGCCGACGGGACCCGCACGTACCGCGTGGCGCTGCGCGAGCCGGGCGGAGAGCACGCCGCCGCGCGCATCATCGTGCACAAGACCGAGCACGGCACCCCGAGCCAGAAGTTTCTCACGCGCGAGTTCTTCGAGTCTGCCGAATACCAGCGCATTGCCGATCTGGCGCGCACCCTGGCCGGCCTGATCGGCGAGGGTGCCCATGTCATGCGCGGCACCGAGCGACAGGACGTGGGCTCCTTCAAGGAGGCGATCAAGTGGCTCTTCGATCAGGCGCGCAAGGGCCAGACCATTCAGCGCTACAAGGGTCTCGGGGAGATGAACCCCGAGCAGCTCTGGGAGACGACCATCAATCCCGAGAGCCGCCGCCTGATGCAGGTGCGCATCGAGGATGCGTTCGCTGCCGATGACATCTTCACCACCCTGATGGGCGATCAGGTCGAGCCGCGCCGCGAGTTCATCGAGAAGAACGCGCTCTCGGTCGCAAACCTCGACATCTAGCCAGCACCACCGGACCGCCTGCAACCGCCTGGGCTCGCCGCGGCGTTTGCGGGTGTTGACTTGTCAACAGAACCCTCCGTCTCAAAGATGAACCACGACGGACGCGATACCGCGTTATTGACTCTGTCGTGAGACAGCCTCCGATGGCGGCGCGAGCCGTGCCATCTGCATCGTCATCCATTGCTGCGCCTCGCCGTTGATCGCGCGAGGGTCCCGCCCCGCGCTCTCGATCGGCTCCCCGATGACCACTCGAATGAGCCCGGGCTTTTTCTTCAGGCCGCGCCGGGGCCAGAAATAGCCGGCGTTGTGGGCGACCGGCACGATGAGCTTGCCGGTCTGGGATGCGAGCAGGGCGCCGCTCACGCCGTACTTGCGGGTCTCGCTGGGCGCCGTGCGGGTACCCTCGGGGAAGATCATGATCCAATTGCCCTCGGCGAGGCGCTGCTTGCCCTGCTCGACGACCTGACTCACCGCGACGTGCCCCACCCGGCGGTCGATCGCAATGGCATGCAGCATGCGAATTCCCCAGCCGACGACCGGAATCCATTCGAGCTCGCGCTTGAGCACCCAGACCTGACGGGGGAAGACCACCGCCATCGCGATGGTTTCCCAGGACGAGGAATGCTTCCACAGCGCGATGTGGTTGCCGGCGGGCAAGCGCTCCAGCCCCTCGACGACGTGTGACAGCCCGCACGTCCATCGCAGCATCGCCAGGAGCACGCGCGCCCAGAGCCGGGCGAGCGCGAAGCGTCGGGGAAAGGACACGCAGGCGGAGGCCGCGACGAAGAAGATCGCGTAGAAGAAAGTCCAGAGAAACAGGAAGGCCGTGAAGGTGAGCGAGCGAAGCAGCTGCATCTAGGGGACGCTCGGCAGAGGGCGACATCATACCGGCCGTCGCCCGCAAGCGTGCACCCAAAGTGCGCGCGGCACAAAAAAAGCGCGCCCGAAATCGAAGATGCACTAACATGGGGCGCGTGGGGCGCCAAAGTCGCTCAACTCTTTGATTTTTCAAAGCCCCATATTGGCACACAGGCTGCAATAGACGAGCGCTCGATGCGCGCGTCGAGCAATCCCGGTCCTGCAGGAGCGCACCTCTTGGTGGGCCGGGAGAAAGCGCCTGCGGGCGGCTTTCTGCATTCGAACAATCCGGAGGCGATATGACACCGAGTGATGTTCTGAAGCTCATCAAGGACAAGGAGGTCAAGTTCGCGGACCTGCGATTCACGGACACGCGCGGCAAGGAACAGCACGTGACGATCCCCGCGCGGCTGGTGGACGACACGTTCTTCCGCGAGGGCAAGATGTTCGACGGCTCCTCGATCGCCGGATGGAAGGGGATTCAGGAGTCCGACATGATCCTGATGCCCGAGGCGGGCACCACGGTCATCGATCCGTTCTTCGACGAGACCACGGTCGACATCCGCTGCGATGTGATCGAGCCCCTGACCATGCAGGGCTACGAGCGCTGCCCGCGCTCACTCGCCAAGCGTGCCGAGGCGTACCTCAAGTCCACCGGCATCGCCGATGGGGCGCTCTTCGGTCCCGAGAACGAGTTCTTCATCTTCGACAGCGTGCGCTCCGGGGCGGGCGTGAACGGCTGCTTCTACGAGATCGACTCCATCCAGGGCCAGTGGAACTTCGGCAAGGAGTATCCCGAGGGCAACCGCGGGCATCGCCCGGGCCTGAAAGGTGGCTACTTCCCGGTGCCGCCCGTCGATGCGTTCCAGGACATCCGCTCGGCGATGTGCCTGGCGCTCGAGGAGATGGGACTCAAGGTCGAGGTGCACCACCACGAGGTTGCAACCGGCGGCCAGGGGGAGATCGGAGTCGGTGCGGGCGGCCTGGTGCAGAAGGCCGACGCCGTGCAGATTCTCAAATACTGCGTCCTGAACGTTGCGCAGAGCTACGGCAAGACGGCGACCTTCATGCCAAAGCCGCTCGTCGGCGACAACGGCAACGGCATGCACGTGCACCAGTCGCTGCAAAAGGAGGGCAAGGCGCTGTTCGCCGGTGACAAGTACGGCGGCCTTTCGGATCTCGCCCTCTACTACATCGGCGGCATCATCAAGCACGCCAAGGCGCTCAACGCCATCACCAATCCGGGAACGAACAGCTACAAGCGCCTGGTCCCCGGATTCGAGGCGCCCGTGATGCTCGCCTACTCGGCGCGCAATCGCTCCGCGTCCATTCGCGTCCCGTGGGTCTCGAGTCCCAAGGCGCGCCGCATCGAGGTGCGTTTCCCGGACTCGATCGCGAATCCGTACTTCGCCTTTGCCGCGATGATGATGGCGGGGCTCGATGGCATCCAGAACAAGACCCATCCCGGGGACCCCGCCGACAAGGATCTCTACGACCTCGAGCCGGAGGAGGCCAAGCACATCCCGACGGTGTGCCACTCCCTCGACATGGCGCTCGAGCATCTCGACAGGGACCGCGAGTTCCTCACGCGCGGCGGAGTCTTCACGAACGATGTGATCGACGCCTACATCGGTTTGAAGATGCAAGAGGTCACACGGCTTCGCATGACCACCCATCCGATCGAGATGGAGATGTACTACAGCTGCTGATGCAAGTGATCGCACCTGCCAAAACGCAAGCGCGCGGTGGCAGTGCTCTCTGGTCTGCCCAGGCGAGGGAGCGCTGCCACCGGCCGCCGGGGCGTGCACCAGTTACTTGGTGCTCGGCGAGGCCGCGGGCTATGCTCGGGCCCTATGCGCGGAGTCACGTTTGCCATAATGCTCTCGGCTTGGCTCGTCGCCTCGGCGGGCACCACCGTCTACACCTGGGTCGATGCGCAGGGCGTCACGCATTACAGCGATCAGCCGCATGCGGGCGCGACGAAGCTCAAGGTCCAGGACGCTCCCACGTTTGCCGCGCCGCCCGTTGCGAGCGTGAGCGAATCGCAGGCGCAGAAGCCGAGCGAGCACAACCAGTGCTCGATCGAGAGTCCCACCGACCAGCAGATGTTCATGAACGCTTACAGCGTGAGCGGCCGCGTTCATCTGCCGCAGGTGAACCCCGGCGACCGCCTCATCGTGATGCTCGATGGCACCGTGCTTCCGGGCGCAGCGGACCTGGGGGGCCACTTCACGATCCCGCAGGTGGACCGCGGCACGCATACCCTCGCGGCGCAGCTGCTGGGTCCGACGGGACAGGTCATCTGCGAGGCCCCGAGCGTCACGTTCTACGTGCATCAGCCCAATCTCAACTCGCCCACGAACCAGCAACCGGTTGCGCCGCCGCCTCGCCCGCGGGGCTGAGCGCCGCTGCGCCCGGCCGCGCGGAGACACCGCGTGGCCGTTGAGCCGAATTTCCCCTCCGCGCTCTCGCATTTCGACTCCGAGCACCTGCTCGATGCGCTGTCGACCGGCATCATCTTGCTCGACGCGCATCTGTGCCCGATCTACGCGAACGTTGCCGCGCAGGACCTGCTCGCGTTCAGCCTCAACCAGACGCGCGGGCGACCCTTCGGCGACTGCCTGGTCGAATCGAACGGCCTCACGACGATTCTGCGGCGCGCGCTCGAGACGGGCGAGGGCTTTGCCGACCGCGAGCTCGTCGTGAGCGCAAAGAATGCCCCGCGCGATGCGCGGATCGTGGATGTCACGATCACGCCGCTCGAAGGCGGGGTGACCGGCATGCACGTGCTGCTCGAGCTTGCCGATGCGACCCAGCGGCAGCGCCTGTCGCGCGAGACCGAGCTGATGGCGCGCCTGGACAGCAGTCGCCTGATGCTCCGGCAGCTCGCGCACGAGATCAAGAACCCGCTCGGCGGGCTGCGCGGCGCCGCGCAGCTGCTCGAGCGGGAGCTGCCGGATGCGAGCCTCAAGGAATACACCGGCGTCATCATCAGCGAGGCGGATCGCCTGACGGCGCTGCTCGACTCGCTCAATGCGCCGCACCGTCCGCAGCAGCGCACGCTGACCAACGTGCACGAGCTGTGCGAGCACGTGCGCCAGCTGCTCAAGGCCGAGGCGGCAGCCGGTGTTGCGATCGATCGCGACTACGACCCGAGCCTGCCGAGCGGCATGCTCGATCGCAACCAGCTGATCCAGGCATTGCTCAACGTCGCGCGCAACGCCCTGCAGGCAGTCGGCGAGCGTGGTCGGATCACGTTGCGCACGCGCGCTCTCTCGAACGTCAACATCGCAGGCCGCAGGCACCGGCTGGCGGCCAGCGTCCAGGTGCAGGACGACGGTCCGGGTGTGTCGCGCGAGCTGCGCACCAGCATCTTCTATCCGCTCGTGACGGGCCGCCCGGACGGCACCGGCCTCGGGCTCGCGGTGGCGCAGGAGATCCTCATGCGGCACGGCGGACTGATCGAGTTCGAGAGCGACCCGGGTCGCACCGTATTCACGTTGTTGCTGCCGCTCGAAAGCGAGGCGCGAGGCGCCGAGCGCGCGGGTGGCGATGAGCGAGCCGCACCGGCCCGCGAGGTGGGAACATGACGTTGAGCCGAGCACTGCCGAGACCTGCGGCACCCTTGAACGAAGCGAAGGAACATCAGATGAGCACAGCAAGTCTGCGCGTCTGGCTGGTCGATGACGATGCCTCCATCCGTTGGGTTCTCGAGCGGGCCCTGCGCAATGGCGGCATGCTGCCTCGCACGTTCGACTCCGCGGAGCCCGCACTCACCGCGCTGCGCGGCGATGCCCCCGATGTGCTGATCACCGACATCCGCATGCAGGGCCAGTCCGGGCTCGAGCTGCTCAAGAAGATTCGCGACACGCGCCCGGCGCTGCCGGTGATCGTGATGACGGCGTACGCGGACCTGGGCAATGCCGTCTCGGCCTACGAGAGCGGCGCGTTCGAGTATCTGCCGAAGCCCTTCGACATCGACCAGGCCGTCGATCTGGTGCGCCGCGCAGCGCGCAGCGCCGCTGCCGGCGGCGCCGAGCCTGCGAACACACCGCTCATCCCCGAGCTGCTCGGGCGCGCCGCGGCCATGCAGCAGGTGTTCCGGGCCATCGGCCGGCTGTCGCGCTCGAGCGTGACGGTGCTCATCACCGGGGAGTCCGGTACGGGCAAGGAGCTGGTTGCACGCGCCCTGCACGAGCACAGCCCCCGCGCGGCGAAGCCCTTCATCGCGCTCAACACCTCGGCCATTCCGAGCGAGCTGCTCGAGTCGGAGCTCTTCGGGCACGAGAAGGGCGCGTTCACCGGCGCCGACAGCCTGCGCCGCGGGCGATTCGAGCAGGCCGACGGCGGCACGCTCTTTCTCGATGAGATCGGCGATATGTCGATGCCGCTGCAGACGCGCCTGCTGCGCGTGCTGGCCGAAGGTGAGTTCTATCGCGTCGGCGGTCAGACTCCCATTCGCGTGGACGTTCGCGTCATTGCCGCCACGCATCAGAACCTGCACGAGCGTGCGCAGCGCTCGCTCTTTCGCGAGGACCTGTATCACCGGCTCAACGTGATCCGCATCGAGCTGCCTCCGCTGCGCGCCCGGGGCGAGGACATCCCGGAGCTGCTCGACCACTACCTGCGCGTCGCGGCGCTCGAGCTGGGCGTGGAGCCCAAGGCATTCACGCAGGAGACCAAGGAGAAGCTCGCCAGCTACTCCTGGCCGGGCAACGTGCGCGAGCTCGTGAATCTGTGCCGGCGCCTGAGTGTGCTTGCGCCGGGCACCGAGATCCGCGCTGAGGATCTGCCGGCCGAGATCGCAGCCGACGGTGAGATGGCCGCCGAGGTGGACTGGTCGAAGGCGCTCGCGAGCTGGGCGGAGCGCCACGCCGCGCTGGGCAAGCGGCCGCTGCTCGTCGAGGCGCAGCCCGAATTCGAGCGGGTGCTCATCCGCACCGCGCTCAAGCGCACGCAGGGGCATCGCCAGGACGCCGCGAAGCTTCTCGGCTGGGGGCGCAACACCCTCACGCGCAAGCTCAAGGAGCTCGGCATGAAGGGCAGCGACTCGTGAGGGTGGGCGCTGAGTAGCCGCTGAGCTGCCGGCGCGCGCGGCCTTCCCCCCGCGCGCGGTCGAACACTAGGATGCGCATCTCCATCGCAGGGGGTGCACATGCCGGCCTGGAACACGATCTGGGATACCGAGCTGCTGGGAAATACCGTGGCCGACTGGACGTTGGCCCTGCTCGCGTTTCTCGTCACGTTCACCGTGCTGCCGCTCCTGCGCGGCTGGATCAAATCGCGCCGGCGGCGGTGGGCGGTTGCGCAACGCACCCAGCCCGTGGCGATCGAGCTCGCGGCGCTGCTCGTGGAGCGCACGAGCCGCCTGTTTCTCCTCGCCGTTGCGGTCTACTTCGCGGTCACCCAGCTCACGTTGCCGCACCGTGCGGAGCGCGCGATCGAGATCGCCACCGTCTTCGTGTTCTGGTTCCAGGTCGGCCGCTGGGCCATGGCGGCAGTGCGATTCGCAGTGGATCGCAGGCGCCAGCGAGCCGCCATTGCCGATGCGGCGCTCGCCGGCTCCATCGAGATCATCGTGTTCGTGGCCGGCGTCGTCGTGTGGACGCTCGCGCTGCTGCTCGCGCTCGACGAGCTCGGTGTCGAGGTCAAACCGCTCCTGGCCGGCCTGGGCATCGGCGGCATCGCGGTGGCGCTCGCCTTGCAGGCCGTGCTCGGCGACCTGCTCGCCTCCGTCTCCATCGCGCTGGACAAGCCCTTCACCGTGGGCGATGCGCTCGTGATCGAGGACTTCAACGGCACCGTCGAGTACATCGGCGTGAAGAGCACGCGCCTGAGAAGCATCTCGGGCGAGCAGATCATCATGTCGAATTCCGAGGTGCTCAAGTGCCGCTTGCGCAACTACGGACGCCTGCGAGAGCGGCGCAGCGCCTTCGCGTTCACGCTCATGTACGACACGCCGACCGCGGTGCTGCGCGCCATCCCCGAGGCGGTTCGCGCGATCGTCCAGGCGCAGCCGCACACGCGCTTCGATCGCTGCCACCTCATGAGCTTCGCACCCACCGGCCTTGCGTACGAGGTCGTGTACTTCGTGCTGGTGCCGGATTTCCGCACCTATGCCGACCTTCAGCAAACGATCAACATCGCAATCCTCGAGCGATTCCGCGAGCTCGGAGTGCAGTTCGCGACGCCCCCGTTGAGGCCGCGGCCGACCTACGTTGCGCCCGACCGCCGGGCGGCGGCCGTGCTCGGGCCCTCCGGCCCACGTGATACGCTTCCGCGTTCGGGCGGGGAGCAGGTGGGAGATGAGCCGTGAATAGCGATCCTCGGGAGATTCTCGCGAAGTCGCGCATGGGCTGGCTGCAGATCGCGGCCGTGGTGATCACCATCGGACTCAACGCGCTCGACGGCTTCGACGTGCTGTCGATCGCATTCGCATCCCCCGGCATCGCCTCCGAGTGGCACCCGAGCAAGACGGCGCTCGGCTGGCTGCAGTCGATGGAGCTCGCCGGAATGGCGCTCGGCTCGATCCTGCTCGGCGGGCTTGCGGACCGGATCGGCCGCCGGACGACCATCCTCGGCTGCCTGGTGGTCATGACGGCAGGGATGTACCTGGCCACCACGGCGAGCGACCTTGCGTATCTCTCGGTGTATCGCATCATCACGGGCCTGGGGATCGGCGGCACGCTCGCGGCCATCAACGCGGTCGCGGCCGAGTTCTCCAACGCGCGCTCGCGCAATCTTTCGGTCTCGATCATGTCGATCGGCTATCCGATCGGCGCGGTGGTCGGCGGCATCATCGTCACGCAGCTGCTGAAGGGGCACAACTGGCGCGCGGTCTTCTACTTCGGGTGTGGATTCACGGCGCTGTTCATTCCGCTCGTGCTGTGGCTCGTGCCTGAGTCGGTCCCGTGGCTCATCCGCAAGCAGCCCGCCGGCGCGCTGGAGAGGGTGAACCGCACCTTGCGGCGCATGGGCCACGTGCAGATCGACTCCCTCCCCACGGTCGCGCCGGAGCTGCGCCGTCGCTCGAGCGGGGACATCTTCGGCCCGGCGCTGATCGCCACCACGCTCATCGTCACTGCGGCGTACTTCTTCCACGTGATGAGCTTCTACTACATCGCGAAGTGGACGCCGAAGATCGTGGTGGACATGGGCTTCACGCAATCCCAGGGGTCCGCCGTGCTCACCTGGGCCAACGTCGGTGGCATGGCGGGCGGTGCGCTGCTCGGATTGCTGACGCTGCGCTTCGATGTGAAGCGGCTGACCATTTGCATGATGCTGCTCGGGGCGTTCGCGGTGAGCCTGTTCGGGCGCAGTGCGCACGAGCTGACCGAGCTCTCGT
>Ga0335072_10000352_pt1 | contig 94913 bp, 81 predicted proteins | sample Lox_Sample_21_FD_206725 | JGI IMG/M metagenome (GOLD analysis project Ga0335072, IMG submission 206725) | Soil microbial communities from Loxahatchee National Wildlife Refuge, Florida, United States - Lox_Sample_2.1 | ecosystem: Environmental > Terrestrial > Soil > Wetlands | place: USA...
CCGCGACAGCCGCGCCGCGCCGGCGGGCACGTGCGGGAAGCGGGCCGCGACGATCTCCGAGAGCTCGCGCTCAAGGCGCGTGACCTGCGCGCGCAGCGAGCGACGGGCGGCCGTCTCGTCGAGCGTCTCGACCAGGCCCGTGGGGCGGTCGAACGTCAGCTGCCCTGACTGGCTCACGCCTCCGACTCCTCCTCGTACGCGGTAGGTGCGCAGAAAATTCTACCAGCGCGCAAGGTCCCGATGACCACCGGATTCCCGCGGCCTCAGACGGCTTCGAGCGCGCTGCGGGCGTTCCACAGAGCCTCTTCGACGTACAGCTCCGGCACGCCGGCGACCTGTAGCGCGAACAGCGCCAGGCGCGGCGTGCGGGCGGCGGGGGCGTGCGAGCCGGCGAGCTCGCCGAACAGGATCGCCAGCGGCGTGGCGGCGTCGGCGATCACGAGCCGGCCCTCCGCGAGCTCGGGCGCGTCCCTGCCGTCGCCGAGCCGCTCGCCCGCGGCGCTGGCGCGGACCCCGAGCGCGCCGTCGACCCGCTCGGCGTCGAGCGCCCAGACGGGCACGCCGGTGTCGAGCAGCGCGATCAGCAGCACGTCGGCGAGCAGCCCGCCGGAGGCGAAGCCCCCGTGCATGATCCGCTCGCGCACGGCCCCCTCGATCGGCGTCGGCAGCGCCTCGGGGTCGAGGCCGATGTGGCGGAAGAAGACGCGGTAGGCAGAGGGCACGGGCTCGCGCCGCACGGCGATGGCGTTCGCGCCCCGGAAGCGGTCGGACTTCTCGCGCAGGCGCGCGAGCACGTCGGCGGGCGAGTTGCCGAGCAGCGAGCCGCTGCGCCTGACCTCGGCGCCGGTGCCCAGCAGCCGCAGGCCCGGCAGCTCGCGCTCGACCTCCGGCGCGCACCAGCCGCGGAGGAGCTCGGGCGTCGGCGCGGCGCTCATGTCGGCGCGGCGCTCACTTCGCAGGCGGGCGCCAGCCGCGGCTGCGCGAGTCGCTGACGAGCTGCGCGACCCGCGTGCGCAGCGTCGCGGGCGAAGGGGTGTTCAGCAGGGCTGCGCTCTGCACCTCCCCGCCGGGGTAGGCGAACGTCACCTGTGGGCAGGTGCCGACCTTGTACAGGGCGGCGAGTGCGCCATCGCTGTCGATCCCGATCGGCAGCGACAGTTCGCGCTGGCGGATCATCTTGCGAACGCCGTCGCGGTCCCCCTTCAGCGCCACCCCCGCGAAGCGCACGCCGGGGAACGACGGCGCGAGCGCCTGCATGTGAGCAAGCACTTCCGGGCAGGAGCCGCCGTCGATGAACAGCGCCAGCACGAGCGGCGCGCCTTCGTAGAGCTGGCAGACGTTGAGGATCTGCGGCCCGCGCTCCTGACAGGCGGGCACGCGCCCGGCGCCGCCGTCGTTCGCATGCGTCGCGGTGTCGGCGTCGCCCTGCAGGTTGCCGAGCGCAAGCGGCACCGCGAACGGCGGCAGCTGTTCGCCGCGGGCCAGGCCCTTGACCCCGTTGGGCTTGGTGACGATCGTGTTGACGGTGATCAGCGCGACGATCACGAGCGCGAGCAGCCCGACGTAGCCGCCGTAGCGTGGGGTGCTGCGACGCGGTGGGCGTGGCTCAGACGTGCTCATGGACGGGGCCGCCCTCGACGGGGGCGCTCGCGCGGGGGGACGAGTCCTGCGCGGGCCGCGGCGGCGGGCGGCGGCGGGCTCCGCCGAGCCGGGGGCCCGCCCCGTGGGCGTCCGTGGGGCCGAAGCGCACGAGCGCGGCCGGCAGCGCGAGCAGCACGCCGAGCAGCGAGACGGTCAGGTCGACGAGCGTGACGAGCCCGAAGTCGCGCAGCATGCGGATGTCGGACAGCACGAGCACGCCGAAGCCGGCGATCGCGGTGGCCCCCGAAGCGGCGACGGCGGCGCCGGTGCGGCGGTAGGCGCGCCGCAACGCCTCGACGGTGTCGTGCCCGGCGCGCAGCTCCTGGCGGTGGCGCTCGCAGAGCAGCACGCTGAACTCGGTGGAGACCGCGATCACGAGCGCGCCGAGCGTCACGGACATCGGGTTCAGCGGCACCCGCAGGGCGAACAGGACGAGCGCCGACCAGCCGCTGGCGAGCGCGATCGGCACCAGCGGCACGAGCGCGCGGCGGATGTCGCCGCCGAACAGGAGCAGCAGTACGAGCGCGACCACGGCGAGGCTCGCCAGCAGCGTCTCGACGCGCCGCAGCGGCGAGGCGACCGCGGTCCCGGAGCTGGCCGCCAGCACCGGCAGGCCCACGAGCCGGGCGCTGACCCCGGCGGGCGGGTGCAGGCTCGCGCGCATCCCTTCGATCACGCGCTGCTGGCGTTGCAGGCTCATCAGCCGGATGCCGAAGGCGAGCGTGGCGACCCGGCGGTCGGCGGTGATGACGTCCTGGGAGAAGTAGGGCGGGATCGCGTCGAGCAGGCCGGTCACCTCGGCCTGGGTGAGCTTCGCCGCCGCGGCGGCCCCGGCCTTGCCTTTTTTCGATTTCGTGGCCGGGGTGGGCGCGATCTGCCCGGAGCTGGCCGCCTGCGTGGAGAACAGGTCCGGAAGCGAGAAGGCCGGGCACAGCTCGGCCTTGCCGCAGCCGCGCGCGGCGCTGTAGCCGAAGCGGCGCAGCACGCCCTGCTCGTAGCGGCTCATCCATTCGATCGTCGCGGGCTTCGTCAGCGCCTTGGAGCTGACCATCAGGTCGATCTCGCCGCCGACGCCGGTGGCGCGCTCGAGCTGGTTCAGTCCTTCGATCGAGCCAAGGCTCTGCGGCACGAGCTTGGTGATGTCGGTCTCGACCCGCGTCTGCGTGTCGAGCCCCCAGCCGAGCGCCGCGAGCGCGAGGCCCGCGGCCAGCACGCGCCCCGGGCGCCGCACGGCGCCGACGAGCGCCCCGCGGGCGATGGCGCGCGTGAGCGGGTTGTCGCGCAGCAGCTCCCCGGCGCCTCGCCACGCGGCGGCGACGTCGAGCGCGAACGCCGAGCCCAGGGCGCGCGAGCCAAGGGCGCCCGCCGGACGGTCGGCAGCGGCGGCCCGCCGCCCGGTCAGCGCGAGGGCGGCGGCACCGGCGGTGAGCGCGCAGAGGAAGGCGAGCACGACGCCGATCACGAGCAGCGCGCCGAAGCCGCGCACCATCGGCACGGGCGAGAGCAGCAGCACGAGCATCGCGGCGACGCTGGCGGCGCCGGCGGTGGCGATCGTGGGGGCGCCGAGGGCGGCGGCGCGGACGACGGCGGGCTCGGCCCCGCCGGCGGCGCGCGGGCCGTCGTCGTCCCGCGAAGCCGCCCCTTCCGCGTCGGGCCCTCGCTCGCGCTCCTCCTGCACGCGCGACTGGAACTGGATCGCGTAGTCGACGGCGAGCCCGACGAGCACGGGCAGCACGGCGATCGAGGCGACGGTCAGCGAGGCGCCGGAGAGCGAGAGCGCCCCGAACGTCAGGGCCACGGCGAGCAGCGCGATCGCGAGCGGCAGCAGGCGCGGGCGCCCGGTGAAGACGAGGCCGAGCGCGGCGGCCATCACGAGCAGCACCGCGACCAGCAGCAGCTCGATCGAGCGCGTGATCGAGTTGACGAGGTCGGAGGTGATGACCGGCACGCCGGTGACGACGTAGCGCTCGCCGTTGCGCAGCCGCCACTGCGGCATCGCGACGGCGCGGCGGATCAGCTCGATCGTGTGCCGGCGCTGCGACTCGCTGAGGCCGGCGCGCATGCGCACGGAGATCAGCGCCGAGTCGCGGCTGGGGAACAGGTAGGCGAAGCGCTGCTTGGGCGTGCCGGCGGGCTTGCTGGAGTCGAACACGAGCGCGGTGACGAAGTCCCTGTTGTCGAGGCTCGGCTTCGAGGTCAGCCCGTACTGGAGCGCGAGCGTGACGAGCCCCTCCTGGAAGCGGGCTGTGGTGATCTTGCGCGCCTGGTGGCCGAGCGTGGCCGCTTCTTCAGCGCTCAGCCCGCGCCGCAGCGCGGCGCGGCGGACGGTGCGTTCGGCCTGCGCGGCCTGCGTCTGGGCCTGCTTGGTCTGCTCGGTGAGCTGTTCGTCGATCTGGGTGGCGGCCTCGTTGACGAACGTGCCGGGGCCGAACACGACCTTCACGGGGTGGTCGTGCGCGAGCTGCCCGCAAGGCCCGTTCGCGCCGCCCGCACCCTTCAGCGCCTGCGCGGGGACGTTGCCGGAGAGACAGCCCTCCAGGCCGACGAGACGGTCGATGTCTTCGCTCAGCACGAGCTTCTGCAAGTTGCCGGAGACCAGCACCTCGACGGGCTCTTCGCCGAAGCTGCGGTAGAAGCTCTGCGTCGCGCGGTAATCGGGGCTGGAGCTCGACACGAACGTGCTGGTCGCGGCGGTGGGCTTCAGCCGCAGCGCGAGCCCCGCCCCGGCGAGCCCGAGCACGATCGCGACGCCGACGATCAGCCGCGGCCGGCGCGCGGCCGCGGCCGCCAGCGACGAGAAGATCCGCGCTGCGTTCACAGGCGAAGGCTAACCGGGGCGGTGGCCATGGGGCGCAAGCGGCGCACCGGGACGGCGGCCGGACGGGCCTGGGCCGCCGGGCGGCGTCGGCTACTCCATCCCGAGAGGCCCGGCGCTTTCGCCGGAGAGGAACTGCCGCACGAAGTGGTTTTCGGAGGCGAACAGCTCCTCGGCGGGGCCGGTCTCGACGATCCGCCCCTTCCACAGCACGGAGATGTGTTCGGCGACGCGGCGGGCGCTCATGATGTCGTGCGTGATCACGACGTAGCAGCCGCCGTTCTCGGCGTGGATTTCCTTGATCAGCTCGCAGAGCAGGGCCGTGCGCACGGGGTCGAGGCCCGAGTCGGGCTCGTCGAACAGCACGATCTCGGGGTCGAGCACGAGCGCCCGGGCGAAGCCGGCGCGCTTGCGCATGCCGCCGGAGAGCTGGTTGGGCATCTTCTGCCCCTCGCCGCCGAGCCCGACCTCGGACATGCGCCGGTTGACTATCTCGGCGATCTCGTCCTCGCCCTTCTCGGTGTGCTGGCGCAGCGGGAAGGCGACGTTGTCGTAGAGGTTCAGCGAGCCGAACAGGGCGCCGTCCTGGAACAGCACGCCGAACTTCTTGCGCGTCTCGAACAGGTCGGCGTCGGACAGACCGGGGATCGAGACGCCGTGCACGAGCACGTCGCCCTCGTCGGGGTAGAGCAGCCCGACGATGTGCTTGATGCAGACGGACTTGCCGGTGCCGGAGGGGCCGAGGATCATCGAGATCTGGTTCTCGGGCAGGCCCATGTTCAGGCCACGCAGGACGTGGTTGCGCCCGAAGGACTTGTGCACGTCGATGAACTCGATGGCGTCCGGGTTCTCGGAGGGCCGGATCGTGCCGGTGTGGTACTCGAACTCGTCGGCCTCCGCGGCGCGCTCGCGTTCCCGCGCGCTGAAGGAGGTGCCGGCGGGCGGCGTCGCGGCGGCGTCGTGGCGGTCCGCGGCGGCTTGCCGGCGGCTGGCCTCACGCTCGGCAGCGGCCGAGGCGAAGTCTGTCTCGCCACCGGGCTCAACCGGCGCGACGTGGTGCTCGATCGGCTCGTAGGACTCGTCGGCGCCCTCGCGGTCGCCGTGCGGTCCGGGCGGCTGCTCGGCCATCGCCTAGCTCACCCCCCGATCGGGGCGCGCGGATTGGCTCCCCAGAAGATCTGCGTCCCGACCATGCCGATGACGTGCACGAGCACGAGGTTGAGCACCATCGACTTCGCGGTGGCCCTCCCCACCCCGACGGGCCCGCCGCTGGCGTTGTAGCCGTAGTAGCACGCCACAAGCACGATAGCGGTGGCCATGAACATGGCCTTGATCAGGCTGTAGAGGAAATCGGGTGGATTCTGGAACTGCCAGAAGATCAGGAAGTAGCCCCCGGAGGAGACGTAGCCGATCTGTTGCACGACGGCTATGTAGGAGGCCAGGAAGGCCGCTCCGATCCCCGCGAGGTACATGAAGGGCAGCACCAGCCAGGCGGCGAGCAGGCGCGTGGCGCAGAGGAAGGTCATCGAGTTGATGCCCATCACCTCGAGCGCGTCGATCTCCTCGGAGATGCGCATGGCGCCGAGCTCGGCGACGATCCCGGTGCCGACCTTCGCGGCCATCATGTAGCCGAAGGCGTACGGGGTGATCTCGCGCAGGTCGCACCAGGCGGTGAACACGCCCGAGTAGGCGGGCGCGCCCTGGGCGGCGGTGAAGTAGGCGCCCTCGATCCCGCATTGCAGGCCGAGGATGAACATCAGCGTCCAGATGATCGTGGTGGAGCCGACGATCAGGATGCCGGCCTGGCGCAGCGACTCGCCGAAGAAGCGGAACACCCGCAGGCCGTAGACGTCGCCGACGATGCGGCCGGTGAACTTGCCGATTTCGCCGGTGGCCGCGAGCCATTCGCGCGGCATCGCCAGAAGCTCGTTCATGCGCCGGCCCCCATCACTTGATCACGAGGATCTGCGGGTGCGTGGCCAGCAGCGTCTGCGTGAAGACGTAGTCGAAGGAGAAGATGGCGGTGAAGGCGAGCACGACGGCCTCGTTGACGGCGCGGCCGACGCCCTCCGCCCCGCCGGAGGCGGACATACCCTTGTAACAGCAGACGATGGCGATGATCGCGCCGTAGATGGTGGTCTTCAGCACCGAGCCCCAGAGGTCGGTGGTGGAAGCGTTGGCGAAGAGCGTGTTCCAGAACGGCCCGAGCGGCTGCCCGTTGATGAGCTCGGCGATGATCCCGCCGAAGATCCCGAACAGCAGCGCGTAGATGTCGAACAGGCCGGTGACGACCATCAGCGCGAGGAAGCGCGGGACGACGAGGTTCTTGACGGGGTCGACCCCCAGCACCTGCAGCGCGTCGAGCTCCTCGCGCACCTTGCGGGCGCCGAGGTCGGCGGTGATGGCGGTGCCGGCGACGCCGGCGACGACGACGGCGGTGACGCTGGGGCCGATCTCACGGATAGCGCCCAGCACGAAGAAGCCGCCGAGGCGGTCGAGCGCGCCGAAGATCGTGAGGAAGTTCGCGGCCTGCAGGCCGGGGGCGGCGTAGCAGAGGCAGACGGTCGAGATCAGCAGCGGGAACCAGCAGAGCCGTAGCGCGAACAGGAACTGCGAGACGAGCTCGCCGCCGTAGGGGTACGGCGGACGCAGCGCGCTCATGATGGTCCTCCCGGTGAGGATCATCATGTCGCCGAATTCTTCGAGCACGTGCCGGCCCGAGGCATACCCTCGCTCGGCGACGCTGCGCACCATCTTCTGCCTACCCCTCCTCGGGTTGCTTGGCTGCCCGGGAAACTCTACGCGATGCGCCGGGGCGACGCCAGCGGCAGGCGCAGGCGGTATCTTCCGCGCAGGTGAGGAGGGTAGGGCGCATTCGGGCGGGAGGCTTGGCGGTCGCGGCGGCGGCGCTGCTCGCGGGCTGCGGGAGCAGCGGCAGCTCCAGCCGGAAGAGCTCGGCGGGCACGGCGGCGAACGCGAACCACACGTTCAAGGTGCAAGCGCTGGACGTGACGTTCAAGCCGGCGCAGAAGGTGGGGCGCCCGGCGAAGATGCGAGTCGAGGTGCGCAACGCCGACACGGAGACGATCCCGAACGTCGCGGTGGCGCTGGACTCCTTCTTCTACGGTCCCGTCCCCTCCGGGCTGCCGGCGAGCAAGCAGCCGGTGTGGGTGGTGAGCAAGGCCCCGGGCCCGCCGGCGAAGGGGGAAGTGCAGGCGCCCGCGGGCGGCGGCCAGACCCTCTACGTCAACACCTGGGCGGGCGGCGAACTGGGGCCGAACCAGACGCACACCTTCGAATGGACGGTGATCCCGAAGAAGCCGGGGATCCAGCACGTGAACCTGGAAATCCTCGCGGCGCCGGGCGGGCAGCCAAAGGCGACGCTGCCGAACGGAACCCCGCTGCACGCGCGCTTCCGTTCGGAAATCGCGCCCGCGGGCTAGCGGCCCGGCCTGTGACGGGTGGCTACGGCCGCTGATAGGGTCCCGCGGACCGTGATGACTGGGAGAGGAGCGATCTCGGTGGGGCTGCTCGGCGCCTGCGCGGCGCTGGTGGCAAGCGGCTGTGGCGGCGGCTCCGAACAGAATCACGGCGAAGCGAAGCGAACGTACGAGATGCAGATCTCGGCGGCGAAGTTTCCGACCAAGCAGGCGGTGGCGCGCCCGGCGCAGCTGACGCTGCAGGTCCACAACGAAAGCTCGCACACGGTGCCGAACGTGGCGATCACGGTCGACTCCTTCTCCTATGTCGAAAAATATCCCGAGCTGGCGGCGAACAAGCGGCCGGTCTGGGTCGTGGAAGAAGGCCCCGGAACGCCGGCGAAGCTGCCGGTCCAGAGCCAGTCGGTGAGCCCACCGGGCGGCGGGCAGACGGCGTACGTGAACACGTGGGCGCTGGGACCGTTGAAGGCGGGCGCCTCGCGCACGTTCACGTGGAAGGTGGTGCCGGTGAAGTCGGGCTCCTACACGGTCCACCTGCGGGTGGGGGCTGGCCTGGCGGGCAACGCGAAGGCGGTGCTCGCGGGCGGCGGCGAAGGCCCGGTGACGCGCTCGCTGACGGCGACGATCGCGCCGAAGCCGCCGATCACGCACGTGGACCCGAACACGGGCAAAGTGGTGCCGGGCCCGTTCCCGGCGCAGCCGAAGTCCTCCTAGAGACGTAGCGGGGCGCACCCCCCGCGGGAGCTCCCGGCGGAGGCGTTTGGCCCGCTGTCGAAACGCCGCCTCGCGGATTTCGCCAAACGGTGATGTCCCGGTGCCTGCTTGGCATTACGATTGCGTTCGGCTCCACGGGCCTTGGCCCGGCAGCCCGTCACGATCTTCGACCCATCCCGCGAGCGCCGAAGCGCTCGACGGCCTTCAGGAGGAATCGATTCCGCTCATGCCCAGGACCCGTCAGCAAAACGTCACCGCCGCGCAGTGGAGCGCCAATGGCGCAGCCCTTGGCTCGCTGGACCTCACGGTCGCGGACAACCAGGTCTTCGGGGCGAACGTGTTCTCGCCCGCCGTCCAGCGCAGCCGTCTGCCGAAGCACGTCTACAAGGCGCTGCACCGCACGCTCGCGCGCGGCGAGGCGCTGGACACAACGCTGGCGGACTCGGTCGCCCAGGCGATGAAGGAATGGGCGATGGAGAAAGGCGCCACCCACTACACGCACTGGTTCCAGCCGCTGACGGGCTCGACGGCGGAGAAGCACGACTCCTTCTACGGCCCGGTGGGCGACGGCACGGCGATCGCGGAGTTCTCGGGCAAGGAGCTGATCCAGGGCGAGCCGGACGCCTCCTCGTTCCCGACGGGCGGCATCCGCGCGACGTTCGAGGCGCGCGGCTACACGGCGTGGGACCCGACCTCGCCGGCGTTCATCCTGGAGAACCCAAACGGGGCGCTGCTGTGCATCCCGACGGCGTTCACCTCCTGGACGGGCGAGGCGCTGGACCACAAGATCCCGCTGCTGCGCTCGATGGACGCGCTCTCCAGCTCGGCGGTGCGCGCGCTCGAGGTGCTGGGCGACGAAGACGCCTCGCGCGTGTTCACGACGATGGGCTGCGAGCAGGAGTACTTCCTGATCGACGAGCAGTACTACTTCGAACGCCCGGACCTCGTGACGACGGGCCGCACGCTGTTCGGGGCGAAACCGCCGAAGGGCCACGAGCTGGACGACCACTACTTCGGCTCGATCCCCGAGCGCGTGCTGGCGTACATGCTGGAGGTCGAGCTGGAGCTGGCGAAGCTGGGCGTGCCGATCAAGACGCGCCACAACGAGGTTGCGCCGAACCAGTTCGAGGTGGCGCCGATCTTCGAGAACTCGAACGTGGGCTCCGACCACCAGATGCTGACGATGCAGATCATGCAGAACACGGCGCGCCGCTACGGCCTGGTCTGCCTGCTGCACGAGAAGCCGTTCGCGGGCGTGAACGGGTCGGGCAAGCACAACAACTGGTCGATGGGCACGGACACGGGCCTGAACCTGCTGGAGCCGGGCGACACACCGGCGGAGAACCTGCAGTTCCTGTTCTTCTGCGCGGCGGTGATCCAGGCGGTGAACAAGCACCAGCAGCTGCTGCGGGCGTCGATCGCGAGCGCGGGCCAGGACCATCGCCTGGGCGCGAACGAGGCGCCGCCGGCGATCATCTCGATCTTCCTGGGCGCTGAGCTTGAGAAGGTCTTCACGGCGATCGAGAAGGGCAAAACGCAGGCCTCGAAGCCGGGTTCGTTCCTGGGCCTGGGGACGCCGGTGCTGCCGGCGCTGCCGCTGCACGGCGGCGACCGCAACCGCACGAGCCCGTTCGCCTTCACGGGCAACAAGTTCGAGTTCCGCGCGCTGGGCTCCAACCAGTCCCCGGCGTTCCCGAACACGGTGCTGAACACGATCGTGGCGGAGTCGGTCGACGACCTCGCCGACAAGCTGAAGTCGGCGCTGAAAAAGTCGGGGGCGACGCTGGAGAAGGCGGTGACGAGCGTCGTGAAGGAGGCCTGGGCCGCAAACAAGCAGGTGGTGTTCGACGGCGACGGCTACTCCGAGGAGTGGCACAAGGAGGCGCAGAAGCGCGGCCTGGCGAACCTGCCGACGACGCCGGACGCGCTGCCGTGGCTGACGGACAAATCGACGGTGGCGACGTTCAAGAAGTACAAGGTGCTGAGCAAGCGCGAGCTGGAGTCCCGCTACGAGGTGTTCACCGAGCAGTACGTGATCAACCTCAACATCGAGTCCGAGACCGAGGCCTCGATCGCGCGCACGATGGTGCTGCCGGCGGCGGTGCGCTACCTGACCGAGCTGCGGGCAAGCGGCATGGAGGAGCTCGTGGGCGAGGTGGAGCCGTTGGTGAAGGAGCTGCACTTCGCGCTGCGCAAGCTGGAGGACGCGAACCTCGACGTGAACCACCCCGAGGGCCCGCAGAAGGAGGCGCTCTACATGCGCGACGGCGTGATCCCGGAGATGGAAGACGTGCGCGACGTCTCAGATCGGCTGGAGAAGCTGGTGGCCGACGACCTGTGGCCGCTGCCGAAGTACTCGGAGATGCTGTTCATCAAGTAGCTGCTCGGCGGTGCCGACCGGTTGATGGGAGAGCCCGCGTGTGCGGGCTCTCTCTATGACCGCCCTCAGCTCTCCCGCAGGCGCGGCGGGTCATACGCGGTGCTGCAGCGATAGCCGTAGCGCTCGTACTGGCGCTCGTAGCGCCGCGCGCAGTACTCGCCGGCGTGCAGGCACTTGTGGCTGCCGCCGATCGTCGCGGAGGTGAAGCGCGAGCTGCAGCTCGCATGAGCAACCGGGCTCGCCGTGGCCGCCCCCGGCAGCGCGAACGCCGCGACGGTGGCAAGGATGGCGAACAGCGGCTTCATCGGGCGATCTGCGCCGAAGACCATAGCGCCTGATCCTCGACCCCCAGCCGCCACAGCCCGACGCCGAGTCCGTGCTGTCGACCGATCCGTAGCAGCGCCGCGACGGCTGCGCCGTCCATCGACCAGACCCGGTGGGGCACGCCTTCGGCTGTATAGGCAAATGTCAGCTCGTGCGAGGCGGGGTCGCTGCGTACACGGGCGTGCTCGGCGTGGGCGAGCGCCACGACTTCCGGGTACTGGTAGGCCGCACCGCGCTCGCCTTCGGGCCAGTCCAGGCCGTACATCGGCGCGCCGAGCACGAAGCGCGCGTGGTGGGGCAGCGAGGACAGGTAGGTGGCCGTGGCGATCGCCGCGCCCAGCGGCGCGATCGGGCCGGGCCCGGAACCTTCCCAGTGCGCGCCCCAGGCGAGCACGAACACGTTGTCCGCCAGCGCCACGAGCGCGCGGTCGTCGTAGAAGCCCGTGGAGCGCTTCGGGTCGTCCTGCCCCACCCCCACCACCACGACGGACAGCTTCTTGTGCAGGGCGTGCAGGCTGCCCGCGAGCGCCGCGACGAACGAGGTGAGCGCTTGGCGGTCGGCGGCGCCGTCGTTCTCCAGGTCGAGGTTCAGCCCGGCGTTCGCCTCTTCGCCGGCGATCGCCGCCAAGCGCGCGAGCGTCGCGGCGCGCAGCGCCGGGCGGGTCAGGATCGCGTGCACCGTCGCGCCGTCCTGGCAGTTGAAGCGCGGCATCACCGCGATCCGCTGCGAGCGCGCGTATTCGGTGACCGCCGGGTCGGGCCGGCCCGTGACGCCGCCGCCCGGCAGCGCGCAGTCGTAGAAGGTCGGGTACAGCACCGAGATCGAGCCCGCGTGCGCCCGCAGGTCCCGCAGCGAGTCGGGGGCGCCCGCGAGCAGGTAGGCCTGCACGCGGGCCGAGCCCGACGCCGGCGCCGATGTCGGCGCCGCGAGCAGCGCCAGCCCCAGCGCGCACGCGAGCGCCGCGCGGCGGCCCATCAACCGGCAGCGACCTGGGGCAGCGACCAGATCGTCTGGTCCTCGCTGCCCAGGTGCCACAGCCCGATTTTCAGGCCCAGCGACTGGGCCAGCGCCATCCGCGCCCCGACCGACTGCTGGTTTGAGTACCACACGTCGTGGTGTACCCCGGAGCCGTCGGTGTAGGAGAAGTGCGGCGAGAGCGCTGTCGAGTCCCATTCCGGCAGCGCGCCGAACACCGTCTGAAGCGCGACGATGTCTTCGTACTCCAGCGGCGTCCCCGGGTTGCCGGGGCCGCCGCCGTTCGGCCAGTCGATCCCGTACATCGGCATGCCCAGCACGAACTTGCTCAGGTGCGGCATCGTCGCGGTGTATTCGGCCACGCGCTTGAACCAGCCGTATTCGTCCATCGAGCCGGGGCCCGAGGTCGTCCAGTGCAGCCCCCAGTCGAGCACGAACACGTAGTCCGACACCGCCGAGAGCGCGGCGTCGTCGTACATCGCCGCGCGGCCCGTCGGCACGTTGTAGTACTTGGCCGTGACGATCGTCGAGACCTTGTCGCCCTGGGAGTGAAGTTTTTCCGCCAGCGCCGTGATGAACGAGGTGAACGCGTTGCGGTCGCTCGAAGGCGCGTCCTCGAAGTCGACCTGGATCCCCTCGTAGCCGTGTTCGCGGCACAGCGCAGCGAGACGTTCGATCAGCGCCGTGCGCCAAGTGGAGTTGTTCAGGATCTGGTCCTCGAGGCCCTGGTTCTGGCAGTTCAGGCGCGGCATCACTTCGATCTTGCGCGCGTTCGCCCAGCCCGTGACGAGCGGATCGTCGTTGCCTTCGACGCCGCCGCCCGACAGGCAGTTGAAGTACGTCGGGTAGACCACGCCGACCTGCTGGTAGTGCGCCTCCAGGTCGTGGAAGCTCTGGTCGGTGGAGGCGAGCAGGAACGCCTGCGCCGTGCCCGTCGTCGGGACCGGTTCCGCGGTGTGCACCGTCAGCGCCGGCGTCGCTTCGCTGATCGCGCCGAGCGAGTCGACCGCCACGACGCTGATCGCGTAGTCGGTCGAGGGCGCGAGGTTCGAGAGCGTCATCGCCGGTTCGGGCGTCTGCCCCACCGGTTCGCCGTCGCGGAACACGCGGTAGCCCACGATGTTGCCGCTGACCGGCGTGCTGGGCGACCAGCTCAGCTGTACCGAGCCGCTGGTGACATTGCTCGCCGCCAGCCCCGTCGGCGTGGAGGGTGGCGTGTGCGTCGTCACGACCGTGACTTCCGGCGCCGGCAGGCTGAGCGCCCCCGCGGAGTCCAGCGCGCGCACCGTGAACGCGTAGGAGCGCGCCGAGGCGAGCGTCACCGTCGCGCTCTGGCCGTGGATCAGGCCGACGGGGGCGCCGTCCTTGTAGAGCATGTAGCCCACCAGCGTGCCGCTGTTCGCGCTGCCCGGCTGCCAGACGAGCGTCGCGCTCGTGTCGCCGACGTGCTCCGCCGCGATCAGCGGCGAGCCGTTCGGCGGCACGTGCCCCGTCTTCAGGCTCAGCGTCGCGCTGCGCGGCCCCTCGCGTTTCGCGGCGTCCACCGCGCTGACCGCGACCGCGTAGGTGTGTGGGTAGGTGAGGTGCACCAGCCGCATCGAGCTGCCCGGGGTCTGCCCCACCAGTTTCCCGTCGCGGTAGACGCGGTAGCCCACGATCCGGTCCGCGCCGGCTTTCGCGGCCAGCCACTGAACCGTGGCGCCCTGTTCTGAGACTTCGGAGGCGCTGACGCCGCTCGGCGCGCCCGGGGCGCCCGCGTCGGCGCCCGAGCCGGTGCTGACGCGGCCGTCGGCGCCGATCACCAGCGCCTGGCTCGCGGGGCCGAGATGGCCGCGGGTGTCCACCGCCGCGACCGTGATCCGGTGCGAGCGCCCCGCGGTCACCTTCAGCGCGTAGCTGCGCGCGTGCGTCTGGCCCACGACCGCGGCGTCGCGCACGACGCGGTAGCCCGCCAGCGGCGCGTCGCCGCGGGCGGCGCTCTTCCAGGCGAGCGTGATCTTCCCCGCCGAACGGCTCGCCACGCGAACCCCCGCGACCCGGCCCGGAGCGTGGAACGGAACCCGCGAGCGCAGTTTCGACCAGCACCCGTTCCCGCCGTCGACGCCGCCGCGCGCCTGCACCGAGAACGTCGTCAGCCGGCCGGGCGTGACGCGCACGATGAGCGAGCCGCCGTCGGTCTGGCCGACCGTGTGCCCCGAGCGCTGCACGCGGTAGCTGACGCCGCTGGACCCCCCGGCCGGCGCCTTCCAGCTCAGCTTCGCCCGCGGGCCGCCGACCCGCGTCAGGCGCAGGTCGCGCGGCGCGCCCGCCGAGCAGGCCGAGCCCTTCCCGGCCGCGGCCGGCGCGGCGGAGGGGAGCGCCGCGACGAGTCCCAGCGACGCCAGCGCCACCGCGAGCGATGCCCTGCCGGCGCGCGTCATCGCACCGGCCCCAGTCGTACGAGCCCTTCGCGCCCCACCTGCGGGAAGGCGTGCCAGTGGCCGTAGACCTTGCCGAGGCTGACGACCGCCGCGGGCCGCGGTGCCGGCTTGGGGTGCGCCCGCCCCGGCTGCAGTTTGCGCTCCAGGTGCACGATCGCCGCCCAGCCCTGGTGGGCGAGCCGGCGCGGCGCGTTCAGCTCGCCCGGGCCCAGCAGCGTCACGGGCAGCAGCGAGGCGGGCAGGACCAGCATCGCCAGCACCCGCTTCGGCGTGATCGCTCGCGCGCGCGGGTCCTCGCTGCCGGGCTTGTAAACCGCCGCGGCGGTGGCGTCCGTCACAGCTCACCCCCGCCCGTCGCCAGCTGCGCGCCGCCGGTCCGCAGGCGCGCGCCGCCCGTCTTGCGGCCCCCACCGCCGGGCGGCGCGCGCGTACCCCACGCGGAAGTGCGGCAGGTCGCGATCGCGTAGTAGGTCTGCCACAGCATGATCGCGAGGTAGAAGAAGACGAACAGCACCCCGTAGAGCCACACGAGGCTGTACTCGTCCTGGAAGATCACGTAGTAGAGCGAGTAGACCATCGCCAGCGAGTAGATCCCCGCGAGGTACACCAGCGGCAACGTCCCTCCCTGGATAAGCGAGCCCCACACGAGTGCGTGGATCGCCGCGACCGGGGCGATCAGCGGCAGCACGATCGAGAGGTAGGTGAAGAACGCCGCGACCGGGTGCTTGCGCCAGATGAAGCGCGCCGCGATCAGCGACTCGCGCGTCCAGGAGCGCTTCCAGCGCGTCTGCTGCTTCAGGAAGCCACGGAACGTCGTCGGCACGATCGTGTGCGAGATCGCGCGCTTCTCGTAGACGACGCGCCAGTCGCGCAGCACGCAGTTCGTCAGCGAGCGGTCGTCGCCGAAGGTCGACTCCACGCCCAGGAAGGTCTGGTTCTCCCACCACTCCATCCGCGGCAGGATCGCCTCGCGGCGGTAGGCCGAGAAGCAGCCCGAGCAGCAGGTCACGGCATTGAACACCGATTCCGCCGCCTTGACCACGCGGAAGGCCACGAAGTAGCGCACGCCCTGCATCCGCGTGAGCCAGTTATCGCGCAGGTTCAGCACGTCCGCGTGGCCGCAGACCGCGCCCACCCGCCCGTCGGCGAAGGGCTGCACCAGCGCTTTCAGCGCGTCGGGCGCCACGACCGAGTCGGAGTCCACGAACACGATCACCTCCGCGTCGCTGGCGCGGATGCCCGCCGCCATCGCCGCGCGCTTGCCGCGGTTCTCCGGGAAGTCGATCACGCGCACGCGCCCGTTCGCCCCGTCGGCGACGCGCTGCATCTCCGCCAGCGTGTCGTCGGAGGAGCCGTCGTTCACCGCGATCAGCTGCAGCTTCTCGACGGGGTAGTCCAGCTCCAGCAGCGAGCTGAGCGAGCGCGCGATCGCCTCCTCCTCGTTGAAGCCCGGCATCACGATCGCGATCCGCGGCTCGAGGCCCACGTCGGGCCGCGAGCGGTAGAACAGGCTCAGCGCGAAGCGGCTGACGATGTAGCTCGCGACGCAGACGCTGTAGACGCCGAAGAAGACGTTCGAGAACAGCAGGTCGATGAACGCCGCCTTGTAGGCCATCACCGCGACGATCAGCGCCACCAGGTACAGCGCCGCGACGACCTTCAGGGTACGCAGGAGCAGCATCGCTACGGCACCATCCTGCGGCGGCCGCCCGGGGTGCGGTAGGTGCAGTCGAGCACCGCGGGGCAGCGGTTCAGCCAGCCGTAGTCGTGGCCGGGGTGAACCGTCACGACGACGGCCAGCGCGTAGTCCTCCGGGCCGAAGCCCGAGCCGTCCACGCGCGGGTCGGGGTTGACGCTGCGCAGCGTCTCCCCCTCGCCGATGTCCAGGCACGGGACCAGCGGGTCGTAGACGTCGACCTCGGCGCCTTCCTCGCGCAGTCGTCGCACGATCTCCCGCGAAGGCGCTTCGCGCGCGTCGGCGACGCCCGGCTTGTAGGAGACGCCCACGACCAGCACACGCGCCCCGGACAGCGAGCGCCCCTCCTGCACCAGCATCTCGTGCGCGCGGCAGACGACGTGGCGCGGGCGGCCCGCGAGCTTGCGCATCGCCTGCTCCGCCACCATCGCCGGGCGGCCGCGGCCGCGCAGCGGCTGTGCCAGGTAGTAGGGGTCGACGCCGATGCAGTGCCCGCCCACGCCCGCGGAGGGGTAGTGGGCCATGAAGCCGTAGGGCTTGCTCGCGGCGCCTTCGGTCACCTCGACGGGGTCCAGGCCGTAGGTCTGGCAGGCTTCCGCGATCTCGAACGCCAGCGCGATGTTCACGGCGCGAAACGTGTTCTCGTACAGCTTCACCATCTCCGCGGCCTCCGGCGAGGAGACGCGATGCACGCTCTGGCAGGAGTGGCGCAGCACCTCGGCCGCGCGGCGGAAGCACGTCTCCGAGACGCCGCCGATCACGCGCGGCGTCGTCGTCTGCGAATGCTCGTCCACGCCGGGGTCGATGCGCTCGGGGGCGAACGCCACGAACACGTCCTCGCCCACGCGCAGGCCGCGCTCCGCCAGCGGCTCCACCAGCAGCTCGCGCGTGCAGCCGACGTACGTCGTCGAGGTCAGCACGATCGTCTGCTCGGGGCGCGCGTGGCGCACGACGGAGGCGCATGCCGACCGCAGCGCCCGCGGGTCCGGCGTGCGCCACTCGTCGATCGGCGTCGGCACGCAGATCAGCACGAGGTCCGCGGCGTTCAGCGCCTCGCTGCGGTCCGTCAGCACGAAGCCGTCGCCCCGCAGGTGCTCGCGCAGGCTGTCGTGCTCGGCGTCCAGCAGCTCGGCCTCGCCCTCGCGGATCTGGCGCAGGCGCTCCGCGGAGCTGTCCAGGCCGACGATCCGGCAGCCCGCGTCGCGCAGCGCGATCGCCGTCGGCAGGCCGACGTAGCCGAGCCCGACCACCGCGACGACCGCGTGCTCGCGCTCGACCGCCTCCACGGCCGGGGCCGGGAGCGTTACCTCGGCGGCGCGTGCATCGAGCGCCGTCATCTGCTCTGGAGCCGCCTCCACGGCAACGTCTCGCAACATGACTAACCCCTTATCCGATCCGTAAAGTTAACTTTTGCGTCGCGTGCCGCTCCGAACGCGGCGGCTACGACCCCATCTGCTTCTGTCGGAGGTCCTCGCGGGGTCGTTGTTGTCCTCCCGCAGCTGTCCTCGTCGCGGGGCAGTGTGCACACCGCGCGGGCGATCGCCAAAGCGTTTGGACGGCCGTTCTAACGGCGCGTGCCAAAGGGCATACGGCGCGTCGTCCCAAGCGGGCTGGCGCTGCCCGAAAGGGGCAGCCCGGGGTTCGGCACGCGCCGGCCCTTAACAGAGAAAGGACCCCGATCGGGGTCCTTTCCCATCCCTACCTGAAACTGCGCGAGGCTCAGCGGATGAAGGTCCTGACCTCGAGCAGTTCGCGGTTGCTCGGTTCTTCGATCGGCTGGCCGAGACCCGAACGGGCTTCCACCGTCGTGTTCAGGCCCGTCTGTTCTTTGGTGGTGGTGAGACCGCTCACCGTCGTCGTCGTGAGCACGTCTTTTTCACCGCCTTCGAACATTTCCGGCTGCTGAATGCCTTTGACGGCCTTGTACTTCAGCGTCGCGAATTCGCTCATCTTGTTCACGTCCGTGCCGAAGAAGCCTCGCGACAGCGGCGCGATCACCGAGCCTTCGATCGTCTCGAGGCTCAGCGTCTGCGGCGGGATCCCGCACTCGAACACGAAGGCAGGGCCTCCACCTTCGCGCTTCAAGTCCCAGCCGACGGTCGGCTTTTCGCCGCCTTTGATCACGCCAAGGTTGCCTTCGAACCCACCCGTGGCTTCGATCACGCCTTCTTTCGCGGGGTTCGTCTGGCACTCGCGCACCGTTTCCGTGCCGGTCTCACAGCCCCCGAAGGAGACTTTCGCCTTGAAGGTTTTCGGACCGGTGTATTCGCCTTCGAGCACCATCTCCGAGCATTCGACCAGGGCGCCGCCCGTGGTTTCCAGCTGCGGTTCAGGTTCTTCGCCGATGCCGTAGAAGTGGTTCGCCGTGCCCGGCCCCGGCAGCCATTCGTATTTGCCTTTTTTCGTCGGGCTCTGGCGCGTGCAGTTCTTGCCTTTGTATTCGCCCTTGTACACCGTACGTTTCTTGACGACTTCGCTTTCGGCTTTCACGCAGCGGCCCAGTTCCGGCAGTTCCGCCGCGGAGGCGCCCGTCGCCGCGAATGCCGCCGACACCGCGACGGCTGCGAGCAGCATGCCCGCGATGACCTTGATTCGTCTCATTGACGCTTTCTCCCTTTTCCCCGATGGTCCCCGACTGTCAAAGCAGGCATCCGATCCTGCCCGGCCCTCCAAGAGCACTACCCGCGCTCGGACTTCATGTCCGCGACTCGTGCAGTGCTGAATACCCTGATTCAGGGTCCGCAAACGGAGCCGAAATGTCAAGTGCCGCCGCTGCCGGCCGCGGAGCCGCCAGCTAGCATGGCTTGATGGCCCGCGACTACCTGAAGGCGCTCTCCGAGCACGTCGTCGTCTACGACGGCGGCATGGGCGCCACGCTCGAGCAGTTCGAGCTCACGAACGAGGACTACGGCGGGCTGGAGGGCAAGTGCCACGAGGCGCTCGTGCTGAACCGGCCCGACGTGATCGAGGGCGTCCACGCCTCGATGCTCGAAGCCGGCGCCGAAGTGCTCGAGACCGACACCTTCCAGGCCTCGCGGATCAAGCTCGAGGAGTGGGGCCTCGCCGACTACACCGTCGAGATCAACACGAAGGCCGCCGAGATCGCGCGCCGGGCCGCGGGTGAGACACGCTTCGTCGCGGGCTCCATCGGGCCCACGGGCCATCTCCCCGCCTCCGAAGACCCCTCCCTGGGGCAAATCCGCTTCGGCGAGCTGGTCGAGGTCTTCTCCGAGCAGGCCGCCGGGCTGATCGACGGTGGCGCCGACCTGCTGATCATCGAGACCGCGCAGGACATCCTCGAGGTCAAGGCCGCCGTGTTCGGCGCCCGCGAGGCCTTCAGGTCCACGGGACGCACGCTGCCGATCCACACCTCCGTCTCGCTGCTGCCGAACGGCGGCAAGATGCTGCTCGGCACCGACATCTCCTCGGTGCTGACGACGCTCGAGGCGCTGAAGGTCGACGTGATCGGGCTGAACTGCTCCACAGGGCCGGAGGACATGCGCGACGCGATCCGCTTCCTTGGCGAGTTCTGCCCCGTGCCCGTGGCCTGCATCCCGAACGCGGGCCTGCCGCTGCAGGGGCCCGACGGCGAGACCATCTTCCCCGAGCAGCCCGAGCCGCTGGCGGAGGCGCTGAAGGAGTTCGTCGAGCGCTACGGCGTCGGCGTCGTCGGCGGCTGCTGCGGCACGACCCCCGCGCACATCGCCGCGATCGTCGAGCGCGTCGCCGGCCGCGCCGTCGGCCCCCGCCCCGCCCCGCGCCCGCCGCAGCTGTCCTCGATGATCGCCTCGACGCCGCTCCAGCAGGAGCCCGCCCCCACGATGGTGGGCGAGCGCGTCAACTCCCAGGGCTCGCGCAAGGCAAAGGAGCTGCTGCTCGCCGACGACTACGACGGCCTCGTGCAGATCGCCGAAGACCAGGTCGAAGGCGGCGCGCACGTGCTGGACCTGTGCGTCGCGCTGACCGAGCGCACCGACGAGGACGAACAGATGCGCCTGCTCGCCAAGAAGGTCTCGCTGACGCAGCCGGCGCCGATCCAGATCGACTCCACCGAGCCGGAGGTGATCGAGCGGGCGCTGGAGCAGATCCCCGGCCGCGCGATCGTCAACTCCGTGAACCTCGAGGCCGGGCGCGAGAAGCTCGACCGCGTCGTGCCGATGGCGCTCGCGCACGGCTCGGCCCTGATCGCCCTGACGATCGACGAGGTCGGGATGGCCAAGACCGCCGAGCGCAAGGTCGAGATCGCCAAGCGCATCCGCGACCTCTGCTGCGAGGAGCACGGCCTCGACCCGCAGCTTCTGATCTTCGACTGCCTGACGTTCACGCTGACGACCGGCGACGAGGAGTGGAAGCCCTCCGCGATCGAGACGATCGATGGCATCAGGGCGATCAAGGCGGAGATCCCCCACGTGAAGACCTCGCTCGGCGTCTCGAACGTCTCCTTCGGCGTCTCCCCAGGCGCCCGCGCGGTGCTGAACTCGGTGTTCCTGCACCACTGCGTCGACGCCGGCCTCGACCTCGCGATGGTGAACCCCAACCACATCACCCCCTACTTCGAGATCTCAGAGGAGGAGCGGGGGCTGGCGGACGACCTCGTCTTCAACCGCCGCGAGGACGCGCTCGAGCGCTTCATCGCCCACTTCGAGTCCAAGGGCGAGGAGGAGTCCACCAGCGGAGCGGCCGATCCCACCGAGGGGATGGAGCCCGAGGAGGCGCTGCACTTCCACATCCTGCGCCGCCGCAAGGATGGCGTCGAGGACTGGATCGACAAGAGCGTCGAGAAGATCGGCGCGGTCCCGACCCTGAACGACGTGCTGCTCCCGGCGATGAAAGAGGTCGGCGACAAGTTCGGGGCCGGCGAACTGATCCTGCCCTTCGTGCTCCAGTCCGCCGAAGTGATGAAGCGCGCGGTGGCGCAGCTTGAGAACTACCTCGACAAGATCGAGGGCTACACGAAGGGCACCGTCGTGCTCGCGACGGTGTTCGGCGACGTGCACGACATCGGCAAGTCGCTCGTGAACACGATCCTCACGAACAACGGCTACACCGTCGTCGACCTTGGCAAGCAGGTACCGATCCAGACGATCGTCGACGCCGCCCAGGAGCACAAAGCAACCGCGATCGGGCTCTCGGCGCTGCTGGTCTCCACCTCCAAGCAGATGCCCGCCTGCATCCAGGAGCTGCACGCCAAGGGCCTCCAGTTCCCGGTGCTGATCGGCGGCGCCGCGATCAACCGCGCCTTCGGCTACCGCGCGCTGTACCCCGGCGGCAAGGAGTCAGAGGAGGTCTACGAGCCCGGCGTCTTCTACTGCAAGGACGCCTTCGAGGGCCTGTCGGTGATGGACCAGCTGATCGACTCCGATGCGCGCGGCGCGCTCGTCGAGAAGCTGCTCGCCGGCGCCACGGAGTTCCGCGCCAAGGGCGAGGAGCCCCAGGAGGAGCTGAACTTCGCCGACGATTCCGTCCGCTCGGCGGCGCGCACCGACTTGCCGGTCCCCACGCCGCCCTTCTGGGGCGTGCAGGAGATCGAGGTCGACATGGACGAGGTCTACCGCCATCTCGACACGCACGTGCTGTTCAAGCTGCACTGGGGCGGTCGCGGCGTCAAAGGCGAGGCCTGGCAGAAGCTGCTCGACGAGGACTTCCGCCCGCGCTTGGAGCGGATGTGGAAGGAGCAGACCTATCTTCATCCCCGCGCCCTGCTGGGCTTCTTCCCCTGCTACGCGCTCGGCAACGAGATCGTCGTACTGGACCCGGAGGACCGGGAGACCGAGCTGACCCGCTTTGTCTGCCCGCGCCAGCCGAAGGGCGACCGCATCTGCCTCGCGGACTTCTTCCGCCCCGCCGAAGACGGCAAGCCGCCGCAGGAGCTGGACGTGATCGCCGTGCAGGCCGTCACCGTCGGCTCGGAGGTCACCGAGCTGATGGCGAAGCTCGAGGCCGAAGGCGAGTTCGCCGAGCAGCTGTTCGTGCACGGGCTCGGCGTGCAGACCGCTGAGGGGCTGGCCGAGTGGCTCCACTGGCGCGCGCGCACGATGCTCGGCATCGGCGAGGCGCAGGGGCGGCGCTACTCCTGGGGCTACCCCGCCGTCCCGGAGCAGTCGGAGCACCTGAAGGTGCAGGAGCTGCTGCGCCTGGAGCAGATCGGCATGAAGATCACCGACGGCTACGCGCCCGAACCCGAGCAGTCGACGCTCGCGCTGATCGCCCACCACCCGCAGGCGATCTACTTCGGCACCCGCCAGGGCCGGCTGCTGCCCGACGGCTCCCCCGACGACCTGATCCGCGGCTCGAACCGCGACCCCTCGCTGTTCGGCGAGATCGGCGACGAGGAACCGCCCGAAGGGGCCGTCGAGTCGGAGGACGAGCCCGCGATGTCGGGCTAGGGCGTCGTGGGGGCGGCGCCTTGCGGCGTCCTCGCTCGCTCATGTGCGTCCGCACACTTCGCTCCCTGCGTCCTTGCACGGCTTGACCCACGACGCCCTGGCGGCGTGGGCAAACTTCAGGCTAGTCGTCTTCTTTGGGCGGGGGGCGGAACAGGATCCGCTTGACCTCGGAGGCGGTGCCGCCGCCGAGCCGCAGCGCGGTCTGGAACCCCTCCTCCCCCAGCTCCCCCGCGTCGAGCGCGCGCCGCAGCGCGTTCAAGGTCGGCAGGTCCTCCTCGGCGACCTGGTCGCGCGCGGTCTCGACCAGGATCAGGTGCCGCGGCCGCTTCGCGGCGGCGGCGATCCGCACGAACGGCTCGCGCTCCTCGGCGCCGACGCCGTCGGGCACGAGCACGACGGTCTCCCTGTTCTGAAGTCGCTTCGTCACCGCGGCGAGCAGCAGCTCCCGGGCGCGCTCGGCCAGGTCGTCCTCGGAGACCTTGCCCGCCAGCAGCTTGCGCACCTTCGCGGGCGTCAGCAGGCTGGCGCGGTCCTCGATCAGGCGGGCGACGAAGCGCTCGCGCTCGGCGGCGGAGGCCGAGACGATCACGACGAGGCTGCCCGGCGAGTAGCGCAGCCGGTCGGCAGGCTTGAGCACCTTGCAGTGCGTCGCGATGTTCGCGGGGCGCTCGGGGGCGCCCTCGCGCCGGGGTCGTTCCGAAGACCAGCCCGTACGCTCGTCGGCGCCGATCTTGACGCTGCGCGATCCGGGGCGGCTGGCTGAAGGTTGCTCTGGCATACCTCCATCATGCCCTAAGAGCGAGGCGGACCCGGCCGCCAGCCTCGAATTTAGGGAAGCGGCCCTCAGCCTGGGCGCGGGTCGGCGGCGATCAGCGCCAACTTCGCGCGCCGGTCCAGGCGCTTGATCCGCGCCTCCTCGCGCCGCGCCGCGGTGCGGTCAGCCATCACGGCCCGGTAGACCAGGGCCACCGGCAGCCGGCTCGCCGTGTAGCGGCTCGCCACGCCGGCGTTGTGCCGGCGCAGGCGCCGCTCCACGTCGGTGCTCCAGCCCGTGTAGAGCGAGCCGTCGGCGCAGCGGAGCATGTAGACCCAGGCGTCGTCGGGCATGCGATCCGATTACGCCGCGGGGCGGCGGATGCCTGCCGGCGACGTACCTACCCCAGCGTCCGCGCCGGCGTGGCCCCTCCGCCCGCCGCCTGCGGCAGCGGCCCGAGCCGCACGGGCGAGGCGTGCGCCATGCGCAGGCGCAGCTCGCGCCAGGACATGCCCTCGTTCAGCAGCGCGGGGAGTCCCATCAGCGCGGCGGTCGCGAGCTCGACGACCTGGAGCACGATCCCGTAGGCGATCGCGTCGGGGGTCGAGACGTGGTAGGCGCCGGCGAGCACCGCGACGCAGGCGGCCTGGAAAACGCCGACGTTCCCGGGCGTCGCGGGCAGGATCGCGGTGACGTTCACCGCGAACAGCACGCCGGCCGCGGCCTCGGGCGCGGCGTCGAGGTCGAGCCCGAAGGCGATCAGCAGCAACCAGCAGGCGAGCCATTGCAGCGCCCAGGCGCCCAGCTGGGCGCCGGTGGCCAGCAGCGCCTGCGGAGGGCGGCGGAACAGCTGCAAGCCGTCGCGCAGGCGCGAGGCGCCGCGGCGGGCGCCGTCGAGCAGGACTTCGGCGCTGCGCCGGCGCGAGACCGCGACGGGCGGGACCAGCACCGGCACCAGGCGGGTGACGACGAGCGCGAGCACCGGGGCCAGCGCCACGAGCAGCAGCGCCCGATCGTGGCCGTCCAGCACGCGCACGCTCGACAGCGTCACGCCCGCCAGCGCGGCGAGCACCAGCAGGTTGAGCATCGCCTGCGAGACGATCGTCCCGAGCACAATCGGCAACGTCTCCCGCGCGCGCCCGACGCGGCGGGCGACGATCAGCGCGCGGGCCGACTCGCCCAGACGCGCCGGCAGCGTGGCGGACATCAGCACGCCGATGAAGGTTCCCTGCATCGCGTCGCGCCGTTTGACCCGTCGCCAGGTCGGCGCGGCGGCGAGGATCGCGTGCCAGGAGATCGCGCGGGTGAACATCGCCAGGCACATCACGCCGAGCGCCGCCAGGATCAGGCCGGGCTTCGAGGCGAGCAGCGACGCCACGACGCGTGTCACGCCGACGCGCTGTAGCGCCATCGCCGCGAGGCCCGCGCCCGCGAGCGATGTCGCCGCGAGGCCGGCGCGGCGCAACAGCCGCACCCGGCGGGCGCGTCCCACCAGCGGCGGCGGCGCCGGGGCCAGCGAAGGCAGGCGCTGGGCCGGGATGCGCGGCTCCAGGTCCGCCGGGGCGAAGCCGTGGCGCAGCGCGAAGCCCGTGACGCCCTCGTTCGCGCGGGCGCGTACCTGCTCGGCGAGCGCGATCGCCTGCTCGTAGCAGTCGAGCACTTCCGCGGCGACGTGGGGCCAGGCGAAGCGCTCGGCGCGCTCGCGCGCCGCCGTGGCCATCTGCGCCCGGCGGCCGGGGTCCAGCGCCAGCCGTCGTAGCGCCTCCGCCAGCGCCACCGGGTCGCCCGCGGCGACGAGCTCGCCGTCCAAGCCGTCGCGCACGACGTCGCGATAGCCCGGAATGTCCGAAGCGAGCACCGGCGTCGCGGCGGCGAACGCCTCCGTCAGCACCATGCCGAAGCTCTCGCCTCCCAGCGAGGGGGCGCAGAGCACCTCCGCGCGGGCGAGCTCCTGCAGCTTGCGCCGCTCGGAGACCTTCCCCAGCGCGCGCACGCCGCGCCCGTCGAGCATCAGGTGCGCGACCTCCTCGGGGGAGGCGCCGACCAGCGTCAGCGTCGCGGGCACGTGCTCGCGCAGCGCCTCGAAGGCGCGCAGCAGCACCGACAGGCCCTTGCGCTCGACGGCCTGGCCCACGAACAGGATGCGCAGCCCTTCCTCGTTCTCGTTCGCGGCATCGCCTTCGGCCTCCGTGGCGGCAAGCGCCAGCTCGGCCTCGCCGGGAACGTACACGCCGTTCGGCACGATCCGGTAGCGGCCGCCGTAGAAGCGGCGCGCCGTCCAGGCGGCGGCCTCCGAGACGGCGACCCGCACGTGCAGACGGTTCATCCGCCGCCTGCCGCCCAGGCCGATCGCGGCGATGCCGTTCGTGAGCGCGTTCTCGGAGTAGGTGTGAAACGTGCCCACGAGCGGCAGCTCGCCCGCGGACAGCAGCGCGTCCCAGCCGAGCACCGGCACCACGGGCTCGTGGATGTGCGCGACGTTGTAGCCGCCCTCGCGCAGCTCCCGGCGCAGCGCGAGCACCGCGCTCGGCGTGATCGCCATGTTCGAGACCGCTCCGTTCGCGGGAATCCCGACGGTGCGACCCAGCGAGACGAAGCCCTCCGGCGTCGGGTGACGCTGCGAGGAGGCCCCCCGGTGCAGGCGCCGCGTGAGCGCGTCGTCGGGGTCGAAGGGCGCCAGCACCCGCGCCTCGTGGCCGCCCTCGCGCAGCTCGCGCGCCAGCGCTTCGATGTGGCGCGTGACGCCACCCGGGTACGTCCACGAGTACGGCGAGAGCAACGCGATCCGCACGCGCCCACTCTATCCGGCGGGCGGGTCGCTTGCCGGGGTCCCCGTCGCGACGCCGGCCGGGTCGGCGCGGCCGCCGGACGGCGCTCTGCTGCGATAATCCCGCCGGTGAGCGCGCGGCATTTCGTGAAGTACACGTTCCTGAAGGTCGATCCCGCCTGGCGGCGCCTGCCGGACGCGCAGCGCGAGCAGGACAAGCGCGAGTTCATGGCGGCCTGCGAGGACTTCGCCGACGGCCACATGCTCCAGAGCTTCTCGCTCGTGGGCACGCGCGGCGACGCCGAGCTGATGCTGCTGGCGGAGGCCGAGAACCTCGACCGCATCCACGAGTTCCACGTCGTGCTGGCGCAGAGCGGGCTGATGAAGTGGGCGGAGATCACGCACTCCTTCCTGGGGATGCGCAAGAGCTCGGAATACGCCGAAGACGAACGGGTCGTGCCACGCGGCTTCCGCGGCAAGTACGTGTTCGTCTACCCGTTCGTGAAGTCGCGCGAGTGGTACGCGCTGCCGGCCCAGGAGCGCTGGCAGATCATGCAGGGCCACATCGAGGTGGGCCGCGAATACGCCGGCGTCGACAACCACACGGCCTACTCGTTCGGGCTCGACGACCAGGAGTTCATCGTCGCCTTCGACACCGACGACGTCGGCACGTTCCTCGACCTCGTGCAGCGCCTGCGCACGACGGAGGCCTCGCGCTTCACCGTGCGCGACACCCCGAGCTTCACCTGCCTGGCGATGTCGCTGGAGCGCGCGCTGAACGCGCTCGACGGCGAGCCGATCGCGCTGACGGCCGCCTAGCCGTAGATGCCGCGCAAGGTCTCGATCGCGAAGGCGACGGAGCACCTGCGCGCGAGCGACCCCGTCATGGCCGGGATCGTCGACCGCGTCGGCAAGCTGCCCAGCGCGCGCCGGGGACGCCCGGAGCGCGACGACCACTACGGCGCGCTCGTGCGCACGATCACGGGGCAGCAGCTATCGGTGCTGGCGGCGCGCGCGATCTACGGGCGCCTGACCGACCGCTTCGGCGGCCGTCCGCCCACCCCCCGGGAGATACTCGCCGACGACCCCGAAGAGCTGTGCGCCGCCGCGGGGCTCTCGCGCGCGAAGGTCGGCTTCCTGCGCTCGCTGGCGGAGCACGTGCTCTCGGGCGAGCTCGAGCTGGAGCGCATGGACCGGCTGCCCGACGAGGAGGTGATCGCCGAGCTGGTGGCGGTCAAGGGGATCGGCGAGTGGTCGGCGCACATGTTCTTGATGTTCCACCTCGAACGCCCGGACGTGGTGGCGCCGGGCGACCTCGGCATTCGCCGGGCGATCGAACTGGCCTACGGCCTCGACGGGCTGCCGGGCCCCGCAGAGATCGAGCGGATCGCCGAGCCGTGGCGGCCGCACCGCACGCTCGCCTGCCGCTACCTCTGGCGCTCGCTGGACAACGAGCCCACGTAGCCGGCGCAAGCCCGCCCGAGCAAGCGCGGCGCCAGCCGCGCTATTTCTTCTTGTGCTTTGCGGCGTGCTTCTTCTTGGGGCCGAACTTCTTGCGCGCCTGGGCTTCGCACTTCGCGCGCTTGCCCTTGTTGTGCTTGAACTTCTTGTGGCACGCCGCCAGCGCTTTCTTCAGCTTCTGCGCGCGGCTCAGCTTCTTCTTCGTGCTGCCCTTGACGCCCTTGCAGCCTTCGACCGGCACGTTCGTGTTCTGCTGGATCACGACGCCGTTCTGGCCGGTGATCGTCGTCGGGATCACCAGTTTCTGCCCGCACAGGCTGTAGTTCTTGCTTTCCGGCACGTTCGAGGTCAGCGCCGAGTGCGGCCCCTCCGGCAGCGTGACTTCGAACTTCGTCACCGGCGCGTCCGGCACCGAGTTGAACGTCGAGGTCGTGATGCCTTTTTTGATGTCGGTCTGCCCGTCGAGGATCAGTTCGACGCCTTCTTTGTTCGTCAGCACGAACTCGACGTCGGGGAAGGCGGCGTTGCCGTGCGAGACGAGGTAGGCCTTGCCCGCGAGAGGTTCGCTCAGCACCGGGGTGTAGGCGATGGCCGAGCCGATGTTCGAGCCTTCGTCGCACGAGGCAGGGTTCACTTCGAAGATCGTGTCGCGGCAGGCTTTCTGGATCGTCGTCAGCCGCGAGGGCAGCGTGATCGGCAGCACCAGCTTGGTTTTCGCGATGTTCGCCTGGCCGGGCCCGGATTCGACGATGACCTTCAGCTCCGCGCCGTTGGCTTTGCTGGCGTTGCCTTTGGTGCTCGCCTTCAGCACCGGTTTGAACGGCAGCGAGCCGCAGCCCGTCACGCCGTAGGGGCTCGACACGCCAGCGCTCGCGCCTTTGGCGCCGGTGATCGTCGCGGCGGTCGACTGCTGTGAGCAGTTCGTCGGGTTGAACTGGAATTCGTCACGATCGATCGTGACGTTGATCTGTTTCAGCTGGACCGGCACGCCACGCACGTACTGCGGGAACGGGTCGCTGACGATCGTGACCGCCGCGGTGTTGCGGTCGACGAAGATGCGCGAGCGCACGTTCACGTTGCCAAGGTGGAACGGCCCCGCGTCCGCGGGCGTGACGACCAGCAGCCCGAACGGCGCGCCGCCGTAGCCCGTCGTCAGGTAGACGCTGCCGCCGAGCGAGAACGGCGAGCCGCCCAGGCCCGAGGTCGAGGTCGAGTGGCCGATCAGGCTGCCCGGGCCACAGCTCCATTCCTGGCCCGGCGCCGGTTCGCGGCATTTTTCGACCTTGGAGACCATCGCCGCGGAGCCGAGCGGCAGGTGCACCGTCAGGCCCGAGAGCGGCTGGTCGGCGTCGGAGTGCCCGATCGTCAGCGAGAAGTGGGTGTAGGCGCCGCCCTGCGTGTTCGTGTTGCCCGCGACGAACGACGGCGCCAGCGAGGCCGGGTTCGGGCAGCCGCCCCCGCCGGGGCCTTCGCTGATCGAGAACGGGCCGGGGGCCTGCGCCGTCGCCTGGCCCGACCAGGGAACGAACGATCCCTGCGAGACGTACGTGCCGCATTCGGGCGGTGTCGACTGGGTCGCGGTCGGGCCGCCGAAGAAGTGCACCGTCAGCGTTTCGAACGGGACCTGCGGCGAGTTTTTGAACGTCGAGGTCAGGCGCCCGGTGGCCTGGTCCAGGTGCACGTCGCCCGCGAGCTTTACGCGCACGCCGGTTTCCGCGTCGAACGCCGTCAGGTAGAGCACCAGGCGTTCTTCCAGCAGGTTCGTGTCCTCGGAGGCCAGGTAGACGCTTCCGTGCAGTTCGTTCTTCAGCAGCGGCGTCTTGATCGTGACCGAGCCGAGCTTCGAGGCCGCCGGGCATTCCTCCGGCGCCGGCGAGATCGGTTCGTTGTTCAGCTGGACCGGGGAGTCCAGCGGGCCTTCGAAGCCGAAGCCGGGGAAGCCCGAAGAGCAGGTGGCGAGGTTGTTCGCAGCGCCGGGGCTCGCCATCACGCCTTCGGGCAGCGCGACGACCGTTTCTTTCAGGTCGGCCTCCGCGAGACCGGTCGGCGAGAGCGTGGAGCTCTGCGGCAGCGAGACCTTCACGTCCAGGCCGGTTGGCGTGTTCGCGGCGTGCGTTTCAGGTTCGACGCCCAGCGTCGGTTCGAAGCCGAGCAGTTCGCAGCCGGTCATCGCCGGGAAGCGGAATTCCGACGCCAGCGGGAATTCGGTTTTCGCGCTGCCGATCGGCCAGGACCGCCCGCTCACGGTGGTGAGCGGCGCTTCGGACGGGCACGAGGTCGGCAGCGACAGGAAGGGCGGCGCGTCTTCTTTGCCGTCGTGCGGACACGGCTGCCCGCGCTCGGCTTCTTTGTAGCGTTCGTCGTCGATGCATTCCCAGCCGCGCGAGGCGTCGTGCTTCGGCGAGCCGGGCTGACCCCAGAAGGTGACCTGCGAGGTCAGCACCTCGGCCGCCTGCGAGAGGTTCGTCGAGCTGACTTCGACCGCGTAGTCCTTGCCCGTGCGCACAGACGTCGTCAGCGGCACCGTCACTTTGTCGAACTCGATGCCGAAGCGGGCCGGTTCGCCGGGAGCCGGTTCGAGGTTGAAGATCGGCACCGTTTCCGTGAGCACGCCGTGGAAGTTGTTCGGTTCGTTGATCACGACCCTCGCCACGCCGATCGCCGTGTCGGACGGGCACAGGTTCGTGTCGGCGTCGGCGATCGTCGAGAAGGCCAGCGCGGAGCACTGCTTGATCACGTTGATGTTGCCGAGCAGGCCCGCCGGCAGGACGAAGTGCAGGTCGCGTAGCAGCGCCGGCGCGCCGGTCGCGACTTCCACGCCTTCGGGGTCGACCTTGAGGATCTGGTTCATGTCGAGCGTCGTCGTCAGCTGGAACGGGTGCTTGCCCGCCTGCGTCTCGCGTTCGCCCGCTTCGTTTTCGGGTTCGAGCGCGAAGTTCTGCACGCCGAACACGGTCGACCCGGCGTTGCCGACGTGCAGCGGCGCGGTCAGCGGCGCCGTCGGCACCCCACCGCCGACCCCCACTTCGTTCGTCAGCGTCGCCCCCGCGGCAGCGGTCACTTTGACGGTGGCGAGCAGTTCGATCGCGCCGTAGGGCGGCACCGGGTTGGTGGTGCTGCACGTGACGACCGGCGGCGCTTCCGAGCACTGGAGTTTCGAGGCTTTGCCCGCGCGCGTGAGGACGCTTTCGACGCCGGGCTGCACGCCCCGGACCGAGCCCGGGACGAGTTCGACGCCTTCCGGAAGCCGGTCGGAGATCGTGAGTGTCCCGGTCGCGTCTTCGTACCCGAGGTTCGAGGCCGTCGCCACGATCTGCGCTTCGCCACCGGACGGGAGCGTCGTCGGCGCGGCGACCGAGGTCAGGTGCCACCAGGTGCCGGCGGCGCTCGCGGCGCCGGCACCCACGCCCGCCGCGGCGCAGAGCGCGGCGACGATCAGGCCCAGCAAAAGGGCGCGGCGGCGCATGCGGCGCGCGGCGCTCATCGCCTGCCACCTTTCGCGCCGCCCTTCTTCGCCTTGCTCGGCCCGTAGCGCTTGCGCGCCTTCCGTTCACAGGCCTTGCGCTTGCTCTTCTTCTTCAGCTTGTGGCAGGACTTCAGGGCTTTGGCGAGGAGCTGCTTCTTCGTGGGCTTCTTCGTCGTCGATTTCGGCGCCTGTTCTTCTTTGTGCGGCAGCACCTGGATCTGGCCGCTGACGTTGCCGCCGCTCGGCGTGACCGTGCCGGCCGGCGCGCCGAAGGACGGGATCGACGGCGTCGCGGGCCTGCATTCTTCGATCGAGTTGCAGGATGTGTTTTTCGTTTCGGGCGTCACGACGCAGCCGCCGGTGCCGCACACGTGCGCGTCGTAGACGTCGAAGCCCGCGTCGTGGTCGGAGCTCACCAGCGCCGCAGCGGTGAGGAAGAAGACGTCGTCGCCGCTCGCGCTCGCGTCCAGGAAGGCGCTTGCGTGCGTGGAGCTGCCTGAGGAGATCAGGCCGGTGCAGCCGCCTTCGGTCGTGCACCCGCCGACGTTGGGGGGCTCGTACTCGTAGACGTCGAAGTTGCCGTTGGTGTCGCCTTGCGCCAACGCCTCGGTCGTGTTGAAGAACAGGCGGCCGCTGTCGGAGAGATAGCGCGACTGGTAGGTGGCCGTCTGCCCTTCGCTGCCCGTCCAGCCCGGCAGGCTTCCGGCGAGCCAGCGGCCTTCCCAGGCCTCGACGCGATCGACCAGCAGGCCCAGGCCCTCTTCGCCCCTGACGGCCGAACCCCCGTCGAACACGCCCGCCGGACGCGCCCCGCTGGCATCGCAGGAGGCGCAGGTCAGCTCGCCCGTCGTGTCGTCGTAGAGGAAGACCTCCTCGTCGCGCGCTTCGTGCGCCGCCGGGTTCACGTCGCGGTTGTCGTAGCCGGTCAGGCTGCGGTTCGACATGAACGCGAAGTAGCCGCCGCCCGGCGAGACCCGGTCGGTGACGTTCTCGAGGTTGCCGTTCGTGTTTTCCCAGTCAGGCAGGTCGTCTGTCGAGAGCCGGCCGATGAACGTCGGCGGCGAGGTTTCTTCGGCGCCGTGCTTCACGTACAGGTTGCACGTCGCGCCCGCGGGCGTTTCTTCTTCTCGTTCGGCCAGCACGGTCCGGCAGTGGCCGGGCTGCGCCACTTCGCCGTTCGCGTTCGGGGCGCTCGTCAGGACGCCGTTGGCGACGAAGTAGACCGTCGAGCCATCTTCGCTGACGCCCGGGACCAGGCCACGCACCGCGGCGAATTCGCCGTTCTGTTTGTAGCTCGGGTCAGGAGACAGGTCGCTGAGCGTGTGCGAGTTCAGGTCGTACTCGTACAGGTCACTCGATCCGCGGGCCGCGCTCGATTTCGCGGTGAGCTTCGCTTCGTCGGTGAAGAAGATCTTCGTCCCGTCGCTGCTCGCCGTCTGGTACACGGCCTGCGCTTCTTCGCCGAGCACGGGCTGCGGGTCGACCTGCGTCGTCACGCCCGCGACCATGTCGCGCACGAAGAGGTGTTTGCCGAACGTGAAGATGACGCGCGAGCCGTCGTCGGACAGCGCGTGCCGGGTGACGTGGTTGCCACCGAGTTCGGGCAGGCCTTCTTCGGCGACGCCTTCGGGGAGCACGTTCACGAGGTGTAGCTGGCCCGCCCACCACTCGTAGAGGTTCGAGTGTTTCGTGTTGACCGGGTCGGTGGTCAGCTGCACAAGCGACGTGAGCACCACGTGCGAGATGTCAGGCGTCGCGTTCTTGAATTCGATCCCGCGCTTCTTGCCTTCGGCGCCGCCGAATTTCGTGCCCGCGGTGTCGTTCGCCGCCGTCACGAGCGGCGTGTAGCAGCTCGACGGCGGCGCTTCGCAGCCTTCGGTTTTGCGCGTGTAGATCGTCCGTTCGCTGTCTTCGGGCGAGAGGTGCGGTTCCGCCTGCGGGCTCAGCCCCAGCGGTTCGACGAGCGACAGGCCCAGATCGAGGCTGAAGGCCCGGTATTCCTGTTTGCCGTTGCCGGTCACCGCGCCCGTCGCGTTTTCGCCCGGAATCGTGATGTCGTCGGAGACCCACTGCGCCGAGGGCCCTTCGCCACCGCGTTTGGACAGAAGCTGGGTGAAGGTCGGCACGCGGCTGCCTTCCGGTTCGGCCTCGTCCGGGGCCAGGCCGATGTAGGTGAGGCCGGAGCCGTCTTCGGCCGCTTGAATCAGGCCACCTTCACGGGGGATCGCTTCGAGTCCCGCCCCGTGTTTTTCCGGCGAGGAGACGAGCTCCCAGCCACGACCGTCAGGCAGCTGCACCGAGCCGCCTTCGGTCCGCGTCGTGAAGGTCTGCACCGCGCCCACGACCATGCTCGCGCCGCCTCCGTAGGTGGCGATCGCGCGGTAGCTGTAGACCGTGTTCGCGCTAAGGCCCGTCACCGGCTGGCTGACGACCTGCGAGACTTCGCCCGAGCCGATCCCCACGCCGGGCGGCGCGGGCACGTTGCTGCAGGACCCGCCCTGACACAGTTCGAAGTAGTAGGAGGTCGCCACGCCCGTCGGGTCGATCCGCGCGTCGAGGGTCGCGCTGCTCGAGGTGACGGCGGAGACGCCCTCGGCTTCGATCGTCGGTTCGCCCGTCACCTGCGCCGGGCCGAACTCGTCGAGCTGCCCCGGCAGCGATTCGAGGCCGACTTCGGCCCTGTGGCGTTCCGCGTTGCGCGCTTCCGTACGGTCCACGACGTAGACGTCCCCGGCCTGGTTCAGGTCGACGTCGGCCGGTTCGCTGAACAGGCCCGTGGACGTGCCACCGATCTGCCCGATGAAGTTGGTGCCGTCGAACTCGAACACGACGCGCCTGGCGCCGTCGCTCGCGTACAGGTTCCCTTCCGGCCCGACCGCCAGGCCCGTCAGCACCGCTTCGCCGGCGCGTTCGGCGCCGAAGCCCGCGAACGCGCCGCTGCGCTGGCCGCTGATCTCCCTCAGGAATTCGCCCGAGGCGCTGAACACGTAGACGAAGGCGAACCCTTCGTCTTCTTCTTCGTCGAAGGCCTGGCCCTGGACCGAAACGTACACTTCGCCCGTTTTCGGATCGACGGCCAGCGCGCCGGGAAGGTGTTCCCCGGAGGCCCCCGGGAACGCCAGCTGGCCTTCGTATTTGCCCGCTTCGCTGAAGTAGTCGACGACTTCGTGTTCGCGATCCGCGACGTACATGCGACCCGTGTTCTGGTCGATCGCGATGCTCAGTTCTTCGCCGAATTCGCCCGCCGGGGTTTCCTTGCCGGTGATTTCCGCGCCCGGGATCCGCTTGCCTTCTTTGTTCGTCTTGAAGACCTGGTGGCTTTCTTTGTCAAAGGGGTAGATCGCCTCGGTCCCGCCGTCAGCGACGTAGAGGAAGCCGTTTTTGTCGTTCACCGCCGTGCTGCAGAACTCTTCTAGTTCTTCTTTTTCGAATTTGCCGGCGGGTTCTTTAGGCGTTTTGCCTTTTTCGATTTCGGCTTTTTCTTTCGCTTCGCGTTCGGCTTTTTCCTGAGCGGTTTCTTCTTCGGGCACGAGCACCGCCGAAATCGTGCGCCCGCTCAGGAACGTGCCGTTTTTGTCGAAGACCTGGATGTCTTCGGCTTCGGGTTCGGAGACGAACAGTTCGCCCGTCGCCCTGTCGACCGACACCCCGCAGATTTCTTCGCCGAAGCCTTTTTTGCTTTTGCTGATCGTGCCCAGGAAGGGGTGGACGAGCGCCGCCTGCGCGGAGGAGCTCAGCATCAGCACGCCGAGGAGCAGCGCCACGAGCGCGAGCGCGCGCACGGGCCAACGCCCAATTCGCGCACCCACTACCGCACCGCTCCCTGCCATCCGCGTCCCTCTCCCTTGCATATACCCCGGGAACCCAACCCCGTGGCCCTCTTGAGATCAAGTGTAGCTGCGCCTGCCTTTGTGTCAAGCAGGAGCTTTCAGCAGAGAACCCGGCGGTTTATGGATAGTTGCGCGGGGATGACCGTCGAGCCTTGAACCGTCTCGTTTCAGGCTGCGCCCGCGACCTCCGCGAGGGCCGGGCATCGTCGCTGAGCGCCCCGCACAACGCAGTGGGGCCCCGGCGAACCGGGGCCCCACTGAGCGAATCTCAATCCGAGCCCGGAGGACTCGAACGTAGCTAACTGAGCCTACGCTTTGATCTCGAGTTCTTCGCCTTTGTTCAGAGCTTCAGCCTGCTGGCCGGATTCGAACGGACCCGAGCCGTTGATCGTGGACTCCAGCACGTGCGTCGCGCCACCTTCGAAGTTCTTCACTTCCTGGAAGCCTTCGCCGTTGACCTGGAACACGTTGCTCGAGGTCTTGCTGAACGTGTTGATGTCGCCCGTCTGACGGCCGATGACCGAGCCGGTCGTCACGATTTCGAGACCTTCGCAGTTGAATTCAGCGAGGACCGAACCCGTTTCGGCTTTCAGCAGAACGCCAACTTCTTTTTTGGCTTTGTTGATGTAGCCAAGTTCGCCGGCGAGGTTGTTCGTCTTGATCGTGCCGGCTTTCTGACCGGGCGAGGCGCACTTTTTACCGAGCGATTCGCAGGTCTTGAATTCCGAGATGACTTTGCTCTCAGTCGTCGGGGACGCGAGGCTGCCGGCGTCCTTGAACGACTTGCAGGTCACTTCGCCACCGACGGCCGGCGTGTGCAGGGTCGCTTTGCCACCCTTGCCCTTGAACGGCTTGCCTTTGCCGATGCCTTCCTGCAGTTCGTACTTGTTTTTCTTGCCTTCGGCGATTTCGCCCGGGCTCGCTTCGACCGAGCATTTCTTGTCGGTGAATTTGCCCGTGAAGGGTTTCGCCGTCAGTTTGTGGCATTCGTAGAACGCCGGTTCAGCGGCCGACGCGCTCGCCGTGATGGCGGCGGTCAGGGCGAACACAGCGACGAGGCAGAGCCCCATCATCTTCAAACGCATCTAGCTACTCCTTTTCCCTCTTATCCGTTGCCGGCATCGAGCCCCGCAGCTGCACAGAATCCCCGATGCCAGTCCCTGCCCCTGAGCTGTACCCAGTCAGCGGCCCTCCAATCCCGACCTTGGCAGAAAAAAACATCTTCGTCAAGATCGAGCCAAGCGTATGTTTTAGGTCATGCGCTTCCCTGCTGGCGCTGCCGGTTTCCGCCGATCGCGCGTGTGGATCCCTCCACGAATCCTGGTCCTGACGGCCCCAGGGCAGCCGCGAGCCTCACGACTCCCGACGCTCCCGGATACCGGCTCCCTCCCGCGAGACACCTTGGCCTTGCCGAAGGTGCGGGCACTCCGGCCCAATCACGATGCTTGACATCATGTCCGGCCGAACGTACCACAGGGTTTGACGTAATGTCAAGTGTTTAGGAGGCCTGCGAAGGTTCCGCATAGTCAAGCGGAACCCCGCAGATCCGGGCTCCGCAGCCGGCCCCTTGACCGGCTGGCCAGCCAGTGTTCGGACGCTCCGCTGTTTGGGTCTCTTGCGCGACCGCCAAGGCTCAGAGTACGTGCCGCGCCGCGACCGTCCGGTCCGCCTCGGCGACGATCTCCCAGCCGGGCGTCCGCCCCTCGCGCAGGTGGCGCGCCACGACCGCCGTCGGTCCTGGCAGGCCACGGCCGCCCACGCGGTCTGCGCGGGCGTCGTGGAACACGACGTGCCCGCCCGGCGCCACGAAGCCGCGCCAGCTCTCCCAGTCGAGCTCGCAGCCCGCCTCGGAGTGGTCGCCGTCGATGAACACGAGGTCAACCTCCTGCCTCCACGACGAAGCCGCCTGCGCCGACAGCTCGACGTGCCAATGCAGCCGCGGCGCGGCCGCGGAGCCGAGCCGCCGCTCGCCGCGCGCAAGCACGCGCCGGCTGGCCCACTCGGTCGCGCCCCAGCCGCTCGGCAGCGCGTCGGGGTGGCGCCCGAACGGGTCGATCAGGTGCAGCTCGGAACCGGGGCCGAGCATCGCCTGGAGCATCAGCGCCGAAGCGCCCTCGTAGACGCCGATCTCCACGGCCCGTCCGGCCCCGCGCGCCGCCTCGCGCAGCACTCGGGCATCGTCCTCGGAGTGCATCGTGCGCGGCGGGATCAGCCCGAAGCCGACGGCGAGCGCGCGCAGGCGCACGTCGTCGCGCAGCCGCACCGGCGCGAGGCTGCGGATCGACTGGGGCACCACCGCCATCGCGCCAGCCTATGCGCAGAGCGCCGCGCCCGACGCCGGCAGCTCGCCGCGAGCGCGGTTCTGCGTGTACCTGCTCCACAGACCGTAGGCCGGGTAGACGTGCGCGAGGTCCGCGCTGAGCAGCCCGACCGGGAAGGCGGGGTCCTCGCGGAAGCTGTACTGGAAGACCGCGCCGACGCGCGGGTCGTGCTCCCAGCCCAGCAGCTGAGCCGCCAGCGCAAGGCAGCCCGCGCGTTCGTCGCCCGCCCCGGCAGTGCGCGCGCGGCCGGGGTGCTCGGCTCCGGCGCCGGCCTCCGTCACCCAGACGCTCGCGCGGCGGCCGCAGTCGCCACGCGCGTCCAGCGCCTGCTCGAGCGCCGCCACCGGGTCGCCGGCGCGGGCGCCCGCGCCGTACGTGGCGTAGGCATGGATCGACCAGACCGTGCTCGAACACAGCACGTCCTGCGGCAGCGCCGCCACGAACGAGGGGATGCTCGTGCGGTGGGGGGAGTCGGTGGCGACGGCGCTGAGCTCGCCGAGCAGCATCGTCCGTCCGCCGCCGGCCGCGCGCAGCACCGAGCCCATCGTCCGCGCAAGCCGGGCGTAGACGGCGGGGGCGACCGTCGGCGACCCGGCTTCGCAGGAGGCGTGCTGGGGGCTCAGGAAGCGCGCGTCGTTCGGCTCGTTCCAGGGGCTCCACCAGTCCAGCGCGACGCCCTCGCTCGCGCCGAGCGCCAGCACCGATTCGATCAGCGCGCGGTAGCCCGCGAGGCCGCGCGGGCCGATCGCGCGTGCGAACGCCGGAGCGCCGCCCGCTTCGCAGCCTGAGGGGTCGTGCGCGGCCCAGCCGGGCACGCCGAAGACGTCGAGCACCACGCGGAAGTCGTCTTCCCCGCGCGCGCGGGCCGCACGCTGCTGGGAAGCGATCGCCCGCAGCTCGTCGCGCAGGCCGGCATAGGGGACGCAGGGCCCCACCGTCCGCGCGCAGCCCGAGACCGCGGCGTCGAGCGCCGGCGGCCGATTCGGGTCCGGCTGGAGCGCCGCCCAGTCGACCAGCAGGCGGATGTAGGTCGGGCGCAGGGCCGTCAGGCGCTCGCGGGCCGCCACGAACGCGGTTGGCTCGCCTCCGGCGGCCGCGGTCGCGCCGACCGCCGCGCTCGCCGGATCGCCCGCGAGCGCCGCGGCGTTCGCGGGCGCCGCGGCAGTGGGGGTCAGGGCAGTCGCGGCCGTCGTGCTCCCTGCAGCGGGCGCCGCCGCAGGAGCCGGGCTCCACAGCAGCCCGGCGTTGTCCTCCGTCAGGCCGAAGCCAGGCCCGGGCGGGGGCGCAGCCTCGACCGGGGGGACGGCGGTACCCGCCGCGCCACCCGTACGGGATGCTCCCGCCCTTCCAGCTCCGGAGCGCGCCCCGCCGCAGCCGGCGAGCATCAGCGATAGCAGCAGCGCCGTCGAGAGGACCAACGCCGGCAGCAGCGACCATCTCTGCGCATCGAAGGGCGTCCGCCGTCGCGCAGCCCCACCTACCGCAGTCCCGCTTATGTACCTATAGGGCGACGACGCTCGCCGCCGGGAGCGGCGCGTCAGACCGCCGAGACCTGCTCTTCCTCGGCGACGCGGAAGGAGGAGCCGCAGCCGCAAGCGGCGACGACGTTCGGGTTGGAGACCTTGAAGCCGGCACCCTGCAGGCTTTCCTCGTAGTCGATCACCGATCCACGCACGAACGGGAGGCTCTCGTTGTCGACCAGCAACCGCAAGCCGTGGCTCTCGAAGACCATGTCGTTCTCACGCTGCTCGTCAAACGCAAGCTGGTACTGAAAGCCCGAGCAGCCGCCGCCGCGGACGCCGACGCGCAGGCCCGCCATGCTCACGTCGCCCTCCTGCGCCGCCAGGAACTCGTGCACCTTCTCCGCGCCCTTGTCGCTGATCGTGATCATCGCTTAGCTCCTCGTGCTCCTCGTCGGTGCCTCAAGACTTTCCAAAGTATAGCGGTGCCCCGGAGACGGGACGCCGGCGCTCGCCCGGCTTCCCACCGGTGTCCGGAGGCTGCCCGCCCATCGCTCGTACGGCTGCCCGCCGATCGCCCGGAAGGCCGCCACCCGATCCCCCGGGAGGCTGTCCGTCAATCCTCTACGCTAAGCATCGAATGCCCTCCGCAGAGGACATCAGGCAGCGGATCGAGGCCGCGATCCCCGGCGCACACGCCGAGGTCGAGGACTACACCGGCGGCGGCGACCACTTCCGCGCGACCGTCACCGCCGCCGCGTTCGCGGGGCGCAGCCGGATCGAGCAGCACCGGCTCGTCTACGAGATCTTCGGCGCCGAGATCGGCGGGCCGATCCACGCCCTGTCGCTGAAGACGCAGGCCGCGGAGGCGCAACCCACCACCACCCCCTGAGCCAGGAGCACTCCATGTCCAGCACCCAGCCCTCCACCGAGCTTCCGATGTCGCCGGCACAGCCGGCGCCGAGCGGCGCGCCTTCGCCGGCGAACGAGCCGAACCCGATTCGCGAGGCGATCGAGCAGGCGATCGCCGAGCACAAGGTGATCCTGTTCATGAAGGGCACGCCCGAGGCGCCGGCCTGCGGCTTCTCGGCACGCACCGTCGCGGCGCTGCAAGCGCTGGAGGTGCCGTTCGCGGCGGTCGACGTGCTGCCGGACCCGCGCATACGCCAGGAGCTCTCGGCGATCTCCGACTGGCCGACGATCCCGCAGCTGTTCGCCAACGGCGAGCTGCTCGGCGGCTGCGACATCGTCACCGAGATGTACGAGTCCGGGGAGCTCGCCGGGGCGTTGGTGTAGCGTCCCGCGGCGCATGCCCGCCGTCGCGGTAGCCACAGACAGCACGCATTACCTGCCGCGCGAGCTCGCGGCGCGTGAAGGCGTTCACCAGATCAGCCTGTACGTCGGCTGGCGGGGCGAGTCCCAGCGCGAGCTGGAGATGCCGAGCTTCGACGCCTTCTACGAGCGGCTGCGCAGCGAACCGGAGCTGCCGACCACCTCCCAGCCCTCCATCGGCGACTTCCTCGCGGTCTGGGAGCCACTGCTGGAGGCGGGGCACGACATCGTCTCGATCCACCTGGCCGGAGGCATCTCGGGCACGTGCGAGGCCGCGCGCCAGGCGCACGGCCTGCTGAGCGAGCGCGGGCTCGGCGATCGCGTCGAGGTGCTCGACTCCGAAAGCGGCTGCGGCGGAACCGGGCTGCTGGTGCTCGCCGCCGCTGCCGCGGCCCGCGCGGGCGCCGACAAGGATGCGGTGGTCGCGCGCGTGCGCGAGACGCGCAAGGCGCTGCGGATCTGGTTCTGCCTCGACACGCTCGAGTACCTGCGGCGCGGCGGGCGGATCGGCAAGGCGCAGGCGTGGCTCGGCGGGACTTTGAAGATCAAGCCGATCCTCTCGCTGGAGTACGAAATCACGCCCGTCGAGCGCGTACGCACCGCGGGCCGCGCGTTCGAGCGGATGGTCGACTACGCCAAGGAGCTGCGCGAAGGCGGCGCCGACGGCTGGGTCGTGCAGCACATTCAGGCGACCGACCAGGCGCAGCGGCTGATCGATCGCTGCCGTGAGATCTTCGGCTCCGAGCCGGTGTTCAGCTCGGAGGTCGGCCCCGTGATCGGAACGTACACCGGCCCCGGCTTGATCGGCGTCGGCGGCATTCCGCGCGCGCTGCTGAGCTGACGGCCCGCCCGCACGACCATTCCGCACGCACCGTCGAGCCGGCGGGCGCGGCGAGAACGACGACGCGCGAGGAGCCCTGCCGCCGGGCCCGGCCAGCGGGATCGGCCCTTGCGACGACACGAGGCCCGGCGTCGGGCTCGGCGAGCGGCGTCAGCCCTTGCGACGCCGGCGGCGGCGCCGCAGCATGCGCACGCCGAGCGCGAAGCCCACGACCGCCGCGCCGGCGGTCAACTGCTCGCGGTGGCGCTCGACGTGCCCGCGCCAGTCGGTGACGTGCGCGACCTCGCCGCGCAGGCGGTCGATCGAGACCGCAAGCGCCATCCGGTTCGTCTCGATCGAGCTGCGGATCTCCGCTGGAGAGCGTTGCGCCATCAGCCGCTCACCCCGCCGCCGCTCGGAGGTGCGGGAGCGCCGGGGGCAACGGGCGACATGCCGGGGGCAACGGGCGCCCCGGCGCCGGCGGGCGCGCCATCGGCTGCGGAGCCCTGGCTGACCGTCTCCTTGATCTTCTGTGCCTCCTCGATCGCCATCGCCGGCACGGGCGGCGAGCCTTTTTTGACGGCTTTCGCCGCGAGCAGGCCCGCGAGCGCGCCGAGCAGCAGCAGGATCACCGCCATCGCGAAGAATCCCCAGAAGTACGTGAACTCGTTGCCGGGGAGGTAGTAGTAGAGCAGCCAGGCACAGCCGACGAGCGCGAAGATCAGCGCCATCGCGAAGAAGATGCCGGCGGCGATGCCGACGATCGCGCCCTTGACGAGCTTCGTCGCCTTCTCGGTGACCTCGGCCTTCGCCAGCTCGATCTCCTCGCGTACCAGCACGGTCGCGCGCTCCGAGACCTCGGCGATCGCCGCGGCGATGTTGTGGGGAGCCTGTGAGCCCTCTCCGCCTCCGGGCGGCGTCGGCGACGCGCTCACTCGGGCGGCTCCTCGGCGAACAGGCGTCGCCAGGTCACGGCGGCGGCGCGCTGCGCGGCGATGCTCGCGAGCGCCCCGAACCCGGCCAGCAGCCCCGACCAGACAAGGCGCTTGAACATCTCGTTCTCCATCACTTCGTGAGTCTATTGCCCGGGGTGGTCCCATCGATAACGGCCCCGACCTCCAGCCCCCCGCAGACGGTCTCGACCACGACCGACTTGGCCCGCTCGAACTCCTTGTCGCCGTCGGGCAGCAGCCCGAAGATCCAGCCCGTCAGGAGCTGCTCGATCACCCCGTAGAAGGCCATCGCCGCGAAGCGGGCGTCGATCTCGGCCTTGAAGACGCCGTCGTCCTGGGCGCGCTGGACGATCCTGCCGATCAGCTCGTAGGCCTCGCGGATCGTGCCGATGTGCGTGTCACCGAAGGAGTTCGCGGCGCGCGTGACCTCGACGATGATCACCTTCATCAGGTCGGGGTCGTGGCGGTAGCTGTCGACGATGAACGCGGCGATCGCGCCGAGCTTCTCGCGCACCGGCAGCGGCTCGGCGTCGACTTCGCGGATCAGCTCCAGCATCACCTGCCAGCGCTCGAGGAACAGCGTGTCGAGCACCTCGTCCTTGGAGCCGAAGTAGTGGTACACGAGCCCGTAGGCGACGCCGGCCTCGTCGGCGATGTCCGAGACGCGACAGGCGTGGAAGCCCTGGCGCGCGAACACCCGCACCGCCGCGTCGAGGATCAGCCGGCGCTTGTCGGGGGCCGTGCCCTTCGCGCCGCTGCCGCGAGCTGCTTTCGCGCCGTCGCCGCGGGCCGCCTTCGCGCCGCTGCCGCGGGCCGCCTTCGCGCCCGCCTGACCCGGCTTGGTCGCGCTCATGCGCCCACCTCCTGCGGCCAGTGGTAGGCCTCCGCGCGGCGGTTCGCCAGCGAGGGCAGCTCGGCGCGGATCTGGCGCTGGCGATCGAGGTCGAGCTCCGCGACGATGTGGCCCTCGCGATCGGGCGCCTGCGCCAGCACGAGCCCCCAGGGGTCGACGATCATCGAGCGCCCGCCCGAGCGGTTGCCGCCGGGGTGCGCGCCGACCTGGTTCGCGGCGATCACGAAGGCCTGGTTCTCGATCGCGCGGGCGCGGATCAGCGCCTCCCAGTGGTCGCGCGTCGTCGCGAGCGTGAAGGCCGCCGGCAGCGGGAAGGCGCGCGCGCCACGCACGGCCAGGATCCGGTACAGCTCGGGAAAGCGCAGGTCGTAGCAGATCGACATGCCCAGCTCGAGGCCACCGGCGGTCTCGCTCAGCACCAGCTCCTCGCCCGGCTGCTCGAGCTCGGACTCGCGGTAGCTGCGCCCGCCGACGTCGACGTCGAACATGTGCACCTTGCGGTAGACGGCCCGCAGCTCGCCGTCGCGATCGACGTGCACCGAGGTGTTCGCGAGCTTCTCCTGGCCTTCGACCCGCTCGACGATCGAGCCGGCGATCAGCTCGACGCCCAGCTCGTGCGCGGTCGCGCGCGCCCACTCGACCGCCGGTCCCGACAGCGTCTCCGCCGCGGCGCGCAGTTCGTCGTCGTCTCCCATCGCGGTCCACTTCTCCGGGAGTACGATCAGCTCGGCGCCGTCGGCGGCCGCCCCGCGCACGAGCCGATCGGCGAGCGCGAGGTTCGCCGCCGGGTCGGCGGAGGAGTTGAGTTGGACTGCTGCGACTTTCAACGAGGCCCTCTCTGCCGGCCGCGCGCGCGAGCGCACTCGGTCCGCGCCTCGATCCCCAAATAGATTGACTGGTCAGTCAACAATCCAAAGCATAACGGCAGACCCCGCCGCGGAGGCATTGCGCGCGGCGCTCCGAGGCGGCGAAGCCGGCCCGGTCCGAGGCGGGCGTCCGCTCAAGCGCTGGCGCTACGTCGGCGTGTTCGGGGAGCGGTTCATGGCCTGCGCCGCGCTGGTGCACGTCGGCCCGGCCCGGCAGTCCTTCTGGGCGCTGCACCGGCGGGACGGCGGGGGAATGCGGGAGCGCACGCGACTGCTGCCGCGCGCGAGGGAGCTGCGGCTGGAAACGGGGACGCTGCTGCTGCGCGACTGCGGTGTCGAGCTGAAGCTGGAGCTGTCGGAAGACGCGGGCTTCGAGGCGTTCTGCCCCAACGGCCGGCAGTACGTCTGGACGCGCAAGCAGGCCGGAGTGCTCGCCCGGGGCACGCTCGCGATCGACGGCGGGCCCGCGCAGCCGATCGAGGCCCGCGCGGTGATCGACGACACCGCCGGGTACCACTCGCGCGACACCGAGTGGTGGTGGTCGGCGGGGGTGGGCTCCAGCCCGGACGGCGTCGCGCTGGCGTGGAACCTCGTCAGCGGCGTCAACGACCCCGAGCGCGGGTCCGAGCGGGCCGTGTGGGTCGACGGCGCGCCGCACGAGGTCGAGCCGGTGCGCTTCGACGGCGATCTGCGGCGCGTCGACCCGGCCGACGGCTCGCCGCTGCTCTTTCATGCCGAGGCCGAGCGCAGCCACAGCGAGAACCTGCTCGTCTTCAAGAGCGACTACCGCGCGCCGTTCGGCACGTTTTCGGGCGCGCTGCCGGGCGGCATCGCGCTCGCGCAGGGACTCGGCGTGATGGAGCACCACCGAGCCCGCTGGTAGCCCGGATCAGCCTTTAAGGAACAGCTTCCCGGGTTTGAACGTGATCGTGCCGCTCAGCGAGGCCGGGTACGGCCCGCTGCCGTTGAGTGAGCCCAGCGGCACGTCTTCCGGCTCCCCTTCGAAGCTGGAGATCGATTGAAACCCTTCGGCGTCACGTGTGAACACGGCGGTGAACGCCGAGCTCGATTTGCCGACGGGCGACACTTCCCCGATCGCCGAGCCCGCGATCACCTCTTCGAGGCCTTCGCAGTTGAAGTCCATGATGTCGGCTCCGCCTTCGCCTTTGATGTCGATCCCGAGGCGGTGTTCCGCGGCGTCGATGTAACCGAGCGTCCCTTCCAGCGAGTTCGTGGCCACCGTGTGTTTCGGCTGCCCTGCGCTCGTGCAGAATTTGGAGATCGTGCTGAAGCATTCCTTCTGCGTGATCACGAGTTTCGTGATCCGCGTCGGGGACGCAAGCGTGCCCTTGGCCGACGCCTTTTTGCATTCGATTTTGCCGGCGCCGGGACCGAACTGCGGGATCAGCGTGTCGACCAACGTCGACTTGACGGCCAGTGGTTTCGCGCCGATGCCTTCGACCAGTTCGTGGTTGCCTTTCGCGCTTTCTTCGGCGCAGGTTCCCCCCTTGAATTTGCCGCCCGCGAGCTTCGCGCATTCGAAGAACGCCGGTTCGGCGGCGCTCGCCGCCGAAGCCCCCGTCGCCACGACCAGCAGCGACACAAGACAAATGCCCAGCATGACCCGCTTCATCTGTTCCCCTTCCCCATTGGCCGCCGGTCCGGGCCGACGGTCCGCCCCCATCGCGATCCTCGATAGCCGAACCCCATGAACAACCTATACGCAGGCGTTCCAGACGTCCACTCCCTCGCCTCCCGGCCAACGTGCGGACTGCGCGCGTAGCGGCCGGCCGTGCGCGTGCCGTGCCACGCCGGCCGCGCCCCTGGCTGCCGCGCCCCAAGCCGGCCGCGCCCCCGGCTGCCGTACTCCCGGCTGGCCGCACTCCCGGCTGGCCGCGCCCCCCGGCTGGCCGCGCCGCCCGGCTAGCCTCGCGCCCGTTGCCGCCGCAGCTCGGCGAGCAACAGCTTCGAATGCATCGCGCCCAGCAGCTCGCGCAGCGGCTCGACCCCGGCGGCGACGATCTCCATCGCGCGTTCGACCTCGACCTCCCCGGCGAGCCTGTCGAGCAGCGCGGCGACCTCCTCCTGCACGAGCGGCTCCAGCGCCTCGCGGTAGCGCAGCGTGTCGTACACCGTGAAGCCGAGCGCCTCGTCGTAGCCGCCGGCGCGGAAGCTGGCGATCGCCTCGATGATCTTCACGTCGTCCTGGTCGTAGCCGTTGCGGTTCGGCGTCAGCACGCCGATCTCGGCGAGCCGGTCGAGCACGTTGCGGGGAATCTCGTAGCGCTCGCGCACCGTCTTCTGGGAGACGCGCCGAGAGTCCTCGGCATTCGCGAGCGCGCGCTCGAGGATCCGGTCCTCCAGCTCCATCAGCGCGTGCACGCGCTCGGGGTCCTCCTCCAGCGTGCTCTTGATCACGCGCAGCGGCATGAAGCGCTTCTCCTGCAGGCGCTTGATCAGCTCGATCCGCTCGACGTACTCGGGCGGGTAGTAGGCCATGTTGCGGCTGGTGCGCACGATGTCCTCGCCCTCGCCCAGCAGACCTTCGCGCAGGTAGTAGCGAATCGTCCCGGCGCTGACGCCCGAGCGCTCGGACAGCTCGCTCATCTTCAGCAGCGGTCGCTCCTGGCGCTCGCCGCCGGGGCCGGTAGCGGGCGCGAGGCGATCGCGAGAAGCATCCCCGGCGCTCCGTACCGTGGCGCTCATGCTTCTCGGCACCGCCTCACACCTGGAAGGAGATGTCCTGTTGCTCGCCGGCGGCGCCGGCCGCCGCGCCCTCGGCCAGCAGCTCCGCGACCTCGGCCTCGGAGTAGCCCGCGGCGAGCAGCACCTGCTCGGTGTGCTCGCCGAGCGCCGGCCCGGGCATCCGTGCGTGGTCGCCGGGCGTGCGCCCGAGCTTCACGGGCAGCCCCAGCTGGCGCACGGGCTCCCGCGCGCCGGGCTGGTCCAGCTCGACGACCATCTCGCGCTCGCGCACCAGCTGCGAGGACAGCGCCTCGTCCAGCTCCAGCACCGGCTCCAGGCAGCAGTCGTTTTCGCGCGCGAAGGCCTCCCATTGCGCGCGCGTGCGCGTCTTGAAGATCTCCTGCACCTGCGCGTGGGCCGCGGACCCCGGCCGCTCGAACTGCGCGGCGATCAGGTCCTCGCGCTCGACGCCGCGGCAGAAGCCCTGCCAGAACTTCGGCTCCAGCGCGCCGAGCGAGACCCAGCCGTCGGCACACTCGTAGGGGCGGTAACAGATCAGCGCGCCCGCGAGCGGCAGGTCGCCGCGGCGCGGAACGGTCCCGTCGGCGAAGTAGGTCGCGGCGACCATCGCCAGCCAGGAGAGGGCGCCGTCGGCCATCGAGACGTCGACCATCTGGCCCTCCCCCGAGCCGCCCCCGTCCGGTCCGCCGTCGCGCTCGCGCAGCGCGGCGAGGATGCCGAAGGCCGCCATCAGCGCGCCACCGCCCAGGTCCGCGATCTGCCCGGCGGCCTGCACCGGGGCGCCGCCGCTCTCGCCGGTCAGGCCAAGCAGCCCGACCAGCCCCAGGTAGTTCATGTCGTGCCCGGAGGCGTCGCGTTTGGACCCGTCCTGGCCATAGCCGGAGATCGCGCAGTAGACGATCCCGGGGTTGGCTTCGCGCATCCGCTCGTAGCCGACGCCGAGACGGTCGAGCACACCGGGGCGGAACGACTCCAGCACGACGTCGTATTCCCGCACGAGCCGCAACAGCGCCTCGCGCCCGCGCTCGTTCTTCAGGTCGAGCCGGATCGAGCGCTTGTTGCGGTTCAGCGACAGGAACAGCGCCGACTTCGCGCTCTCGTGGGCGCCCTCGTAGTAGGGCGGCGACCAGCGGATGTAGTCGCCCATGCCGGTGTCCTCGACCTTCAGCACCTCGGCGCCGAAGTCGGCGAGCAGCAGCGAGCAGAAGCCCCCCGGCAGCAGGCGCGAGAGGTCGAGCACGCGGATGCCTTCCAGCGGCAGGCTCACGCCGCGGCCTCCGCGCGCGAGGCGGACCCCTCGCCGCCGCCGGCGCCACCGCGTTGCGGGACGTTCAGCGCCGCGCGGGCCTCCTGCACGGTGGCGGGGCGGCGCCCGGCGTCTTCGGTCATCTGCCGCGCCTTCGCGATCAGGTCGCCGTTGGAAGTGGCCATGCGCCCGTCGGGCAGGTACAAGTTGTCCTCCAGGCCGACGCGAATCGAGCCGCCGAGCGACAGCGCGGCGCCGACGAGCATCCACTGGTCGCGCGAGACGCCGATCACGCCCCAGTGCGAGGGCTGCTCGCCGGGCGCGTTGGCGGGGATGTTCTCGACCATCGCGGCGAGGTTGCGGGCCGTGAGTGGCACGCCGCCGACGACGCCCATCACGCAGTCGACGTGCAGCGGCGTCTTCAGGACGCCCATGTCGATCAGCGGCGCGAGGCTGCCGACATGACCAAGGTCGAAGCACTCGTGCTCGGGTTTGATGCCAAGCTCGTTCATCGCTTCGAGCAGCTGCACGATCTCCTCGAAGGGGTTCTGGAAGACCATGCTGAAGACGAACCCTTTGCGCGAGCGCGAGTACTTCGCGTAGTTCATGGAGCCCATGTTCAGCGCGGCGACCTCGGGCCTGCACGCGCGCAGGTATTCGATCCGCTTCTGGAGCGACACGCCGATCGTGCCGGTGGAGAAGTTGACGATCGCCGCGTCGCCGACCTCGCCGCGGATGGCCTCGGTGATCGCGGCGAAGTCCTCGACCTCGTAGCTGGGCGTGCCGTCGGGTTTGCGGGCGTGGATGTGGATCATCGTGCCGCCCTCGTCCACGATCCGGCGCGCCTCCGCGGCGTACTCCTGGGGCGTGTAGGGGATCGCGGGGCACTGGTCGCGGTTCGCGATCGCGCCCGAGATCGAGCAGGTGATGACTACGGGGTCGTCAAGGCTCATCGGCGCTTATCTCCTCTTACGAAGGGCTCCATTTCAGACGGGCACGACGCCGTGGCGCTTCCACGGACGCTCGACTTTCTTCTCGGCGGCCATCTCCAGCGCGCGGCAGATCGTGGCGCGCGTCTCGCGCGGGTCGATGACGTCGTCGATCATGTCGTTGCCCGCGGCGATGTAGACGTCGATGATCTTGCGGTAGGCCTCGATCAGCTCGGCCTTCTTGGCCTCGGGGTCCTCGGCTTCCTCGACCTGTTTGCGCATCACGATCTCGACGGCGCCCTCGGCGCCCATCACGCTGATCTCGGCGCTGGGCCAGGCGACGATCAGGTCGGGCTCGTAGGCGCGGCCGTTCATCACGTAGTAGCCGGCGCCGTAGGCCTTGCGCGTGATCACGGTGATCTTCGGCACCGTCGCGTTGGCGACGGCGTAGAGCATCTTCGCCCCGTGGCGGATGATCCCCTCGGCCTCGACCTTCGTGCCGACCATGAAGCCCGGCACGTCCATCAGGAACACGAGCGGTATCGCGAAGGCGTTGCAGAGGTTCACGAAGCGCGCGGCCTTGTCGGCGGAGTCGTTGTCGAGGATGCCGCCGAGCTGCTTGGGCTGGTTGGCGACGATCCCGGCGGGGCGCCCGCCGAAGCGCGCGAAGCAGGTGATGATCGTCTTCGCCCACTGCGGCTTCATGTCGAAGTAGAAGCCGTCGTCGGCGACGCGCCGGATCACCTCGTACATGTCGTACGGCTTGCGGTTGGACTCCGGCAGCACGTCGAGCAGCTCCTCGTCGCCGCGCTCGATCGGGTCCTCGGTGGGGCGCAGCGGCGGCCGGGACTCGCAGTTCTGCGGCATGAAGGAGAGGTACTGCTTGATCCGCTCGATGCACTCCTCGTCGTTCGCGACCTCGAGGTCGCCGACGCCGGACTTGCGGGTGTGCACGCGCGAGCCGCCGAGCTCCTCCTGGGTGACGTCCTCGCCGACGGCGGCGCGCACGAGGTGCGGCCCCGCGAGCGCCATCGAGCCGCGGCCCTTGACCATCGGCACGAAGTCCGCGAGGCCCGGAATGTAGGCGGTGCCCGCGGCGCAGGGACCCATCAGCGCGGCGATCTGCGGGATCACCCCGCTCATCACGACCTCCTCCCGGAACAGGTGGCCGGAGCCGGCGAACAGCGAGCCGACGGCCTCCTGGATGCGCGCGCCGGCGGAGTCGAGCAGCCAGATGAAGGGGATCCGCTTCGTGAGCGCCAGCTCGCGCAGGCGCCCGACCTTCAGCTCGCCGGTCATCCCCATCGACCCGGCCATGACGGTGAAGTCGTAGGCGCAGACGGCGACCATCCGCCCCTCGACCTTGCCGTAGCCGGTGATGACGCCGTCGGCGGGGGCGTTCACCCCGTCCATTGCGCGCTGGGCGAAGTGCGGGCGGCCGTGGATGCCCAGCTCGGTGAAGGTGCCATCGTCGATCAGCAGCGCCAGGCGCTCGCGCGCGGTGAGCTTTTCAGCGGCGTGCTGGCGGGCGATCTTCTCCTCGCCGCCGCCGAGCCTGATCTGCTCGCGGCGCGCGAGCAGGTCCTCGACGAGGGGCCGCAGCAGGGAGGTCTGTGTCGTGTCGGGTGCGGCCATCGGTCAACGTCCTTTCCACTGCGGCTCGCGCTTCTCGAAGAAGGCGCTGACGCCCTCGACGATGTCCTCGGTGGACATCGCCAGCGTCAGCTGCGCGCGCAGGTAGTCGAGCGCCTCGTCCAGCGGCATGTCCAGCTGGCGGCGCATCGCCTCCTTGCCAAGGCGCATGATCACGGGCGACTTGCCGGCGAGCTTCACGGCCCACTCGCGCACGGCGGTCTCCAGCTCGGCGGCGGGCACGACCCGGTTGACGATCCCGGCTTCGAGCGCCTGCTGCGCGCTCCAGCGCTCGCCCAGGAGGAGCAGCTCGTTGGCCTTCTTGCGCCCCACGTTGCGGTAGATCAGCGCCATGATCATGAAAGGGAAGGTGCCGACGTTGATCTCGGGCGTGCCGAAGCTCGCGTCCTCAGAGGCGACGATCAAGTCGCAGGCGAGCGCGATCCCCAGCGCGCCCGCGAGCACGTGGCCGCCGGCGGCGACGACGGTCGGCTTGCCCAGCTCGCCGATCAGCTTGAACAGCGAGACGAAGCGCTCGGAGCCGAAGTGGCGCTCGACGAGCGAGACGTCCGCGGCGAAGCCGCCAAGGTTGGCGCCGGAGGAAAAGGTCCGCTCGTGCGAGGAGGCGAGCACGACGCAACGCGCCTCGCGTTCGTCGCGGGCCCGCTCGAAGGCGGCGATCAGGCCGCCGAGCATCTCGGCCGACAGCGCGTTGCGCGTGTCGGGCTGGTTCATCGTGATCGTCGCGACGCCCTGCTCGTCGCGGGCGTAGAGGACGGGATCGCTGCTCACGGGCGCATCCTAACCCGATCTCGGCCAAGCGGGAAGTGCGCAGCCGTACTATTCACTTCGCGAAGGCCTGCCGTCACGGGGCCCGGACGGCTTGGCACCATTTCGCGATGGCACTGTCAACCGGAGACATGCGCAAGGTGCTGGACTTCGTGGGCGACGCCCACGGGGCGGAAGACGTGCAGGAGCTGCGCGAGTTCCTGCCGAACGGTCTCGGCGCGCTCGTGCGCACCGACTGGGCCTCCTACAACGAGGTGGGCGTCGACGGGTCGGTGCACGTGGCGGTCAGCGTCCCGGAAGTCCCCCGCGAGCTGTTGGGGGACTGGGCCCGCCTGGCCTACCAGAACCCGCTCGCGGCGCGCCACGCGCGCACGCGCGACGGGCGCGCCTACCGCTTCTCGGACGTGGCGGAGCGCGAGCAGCTCGACGGCCTGGAGCTGTTCCGGACCTTCTACAAAACGCTTGGCATCCGCCACCAGATCGCCTTCACGCTCCCCTCCCCGCCGGAGCTGACGTTCGCGGTGGCGCTCTCGCGCGGCGGGCGCGACTACTCAGACCGCGACCGCGACCTGCTGAACCTGACCCGCCCGCACCTGATCCAGGCCTACCGCAACGTGCAGGCGCGCGAGCGCGCGGCGCGGCTGATCGAGGCGCTGCGGCGCGGCGTCGACGCAAGCGAGGAGGCGATCGCGGTGATCGAGTCGGGCGCGTTGGCCTTCGCCTCCGAGGGCGCGCGGCGGCGCCTGCGGGCGCTGGGCTGGCGCGAGGGAGCCGCGGCGCCGGACCTGCTCCTGGCGCCGGGCCCGACGGGCAGGCTGTGGGACCCGCTGCTGGTCCGGCTCGGCGCGGGCAACCTCGTGATCCGGCGCCTGCCCAGCGGTAGCCGCGACAGCTTCGTCGTCGTGTTCGAGCGCCCCCGCTCGCAGCTGAGCGACGTGGCCCTGCGGGGCCTGGGGCTGAGCCCGCGCGAGTCGCAGGTGCTGCGGATGCTGGCGGCCGGGCAGGACACGCGGTCGATCGCCGCGGAGATGGGCATCAGCCCGCGCACGGTCCACAAGCACACCGAGCGCATCCACGCGAAGCTGGGCACCCACGACCGCGCGCAGGCGATCGCGACGGCGCTCGCGGCGGAGCAGGAAGCCTCAGCGGCGGCGAGCGGGGCCGGCAGCGCGGCGGCGTCCGGGGCGGGCGCGGCGGCGTCCGGGGCGAGCGCGGCGGCGTCGGGGGCTCGCCAGCCGGAGCCCGTTCGGCGCGCTAGCCGGAGCCCCGCTTCGCCTTAGCCTTCTTCAGGCGGGCCTTCTCGAGCTTGGCCAGTTCCACGGCGGTGATGGTTTCCGCGGCGGGCGGCGGCGGCACGGCGGCGACGGGGAAGTTGACGGCGAGCACGTCGGCGGCGACGTCGAGGTGGATCGCCTTGCCGATCCGCAGCAGCAGGTTCGTGCGGACGGGCACGCCGTTCGCGGCGATGAAGACCTGCAGGCTCGCGCTGAGCTTGATGTGCTTGCGGCGCAGTTCGGCGATCGCCTTCTTCGGTAGCTGGCCTTCGGCGAGCTGCTGGGCGCCGATCGTGCCGGCGAAGCCCACGACGGGCTGCCCCTCGACGGTGCTGGGGCCGAGCGCCTGCACGGCGGAGGCTTTCTCCAGCAGTTCCGCGACGCCCTTGAAGGCCTGCCCCGAGGCGCCGGCGCCCGGGCGGCTGAGGCCCGTGCCGCTGCCGAGCCCGGGGTTGGAGCCGAACAGCTTGTCCTTGCCGGTGAGGTCCTGCTTGACCCAGGGCCGTCCGCCGTCATGGCGAGCCAGCGCGGGCTCGTCGACGTAGAGGGTGTCGCCGATCTGCAACAGCGTCAGCGGCTTGCCGAACAGCTTCGTGGTGACGCGCGTGGCGGGCGGCGCCAGCACCTGTTCGCCGGAGTAGGACAGGCGCAGGCCGCGCAAGGCCGCGAGCTTGTGCGGCAGCTTGCCGCCGATGGCGACGCTGCCGGTGAAGCGCTGGCTGTTCACGGTCAGTTCGCTCATCCGCTGCTCGAGCGTTTGCAGTTCGGCGGGCTGCGGCGCGGGCGCGGGCGCGGCGAGCGCGTGCCGGGCCGGCAGGAGGACGAGCAGCGTCGCGGCGAGCAGCGAAGCCGCGAAGGCCACGCGCAGCGCCGTGGGCTTCGCGGGCTTGACGTGAAGGAGAGGCGTCGTTCTTGACATGCCCGTCCAATGCCCCGATTCGCGCGCGCCCAATCGGGCCGATCCGAATCCTGGTGCCGACCCGCGGATCGCTACCTGACCCGCGGGTCGCCACCTCGCTGAGCACTGCCCCGCGTCGGCGCCGTCTAACGGCGAGTTTCGCCCCGGCAGAAAGTAAAAAGCTCTACTGTTTACTTTCGGGCGGGCCTGCGTTAGCTTCTGCCGGCAGGCGCCGCGCACCCGCGGCCGCCCGCCCCGCGCGAGCAAGCGCACCCCACACCACCCGCATCCCTTCGGACCGAGCACAAGGAGAAGCCCCGAGATGGCCGCCACCGCCGAGAGCGTGCTGAAGCCGGACTTCAAGGCGCAGCGCAAGCACTTCCTCTTCAACGACGAGCACGAACAGCTGCGCGAGTCGATTCGCAACTTCGCCGTCAAAGAGCTGGCCCCGCACGCGGAGGAATGGGAGGAGACGACTTTCCCCGACTCGGTCTTCCGCCGCATGGGCGAGCTGGGCTTCCTGGGCCTCGACAAGCCGGAGCAGTACGGCGGCCAGGGCGGCGACTACTACTCGGCGCTGGTGCTGGCGGAGGAGATCACGAACGCGAACTCCGGCGGCCTGGCGATGGGGGTGGCGGTGCACACGGACATGGCGATGCCGCCGATCCTGGCGTTCGGGAACGAGGAGCAGAAGCAGGAATGGGTGGTGCCGGCGATCAAGGGCGAGAAGATCCTCTGCCTCGGGATCACCGAGCCCGACGCGGGCTCGGACGTCTCGGGGATCAAGACGCGCGCGGTGAAGGACGGCGACGACTACGTGATCAACGGCTCGAAGACCTACATCACGAACGGCCACCGCGCCGACGTGATCGTGCTGGTGACGAAGACCGACCCGGACGCGGGCTACGACGGCTTCACGCTGTTCCTGGTGCCGATGGACGCCCCGGGTGTGATCCGCGAGAAGCGCCTTGAGAAGCTGGGGATGCACGCCTCGGACACGGCGCTGCTGGCCTTCCAGGACGTGCGCGTGCCGGCTTCGGCGGTGCTGGGCCAGGTGGGCAAGGGCTTCTACCACATCATGTGGGAGCTCCAGGGCGAGCGCCTGATCGGCGCGGCGGGCATGGTGGCGGGGGCGCAGAAGTGCTTCGAACGCACGCTCCAGTACGCCCACGAGCGCAAGGCCTTCGGCCGCGAAATCGGCAAGTTCCAGGCGATCCGCCACAAGTTCGCGGAGATGGCCACGAAGATCGAGTCGGCCCGGCAGATGACCTACATCACGGCGTGGCGCTTCGCGAACGGCGAGTACCCCGTGCGCGAGATCTCGATGGCGAAGCTGCACGCCTCGCGCGTGCTCTGCGAGGTGGCCGACGAATGCATCCAGGTCCACGGCGGCGCGGGCTACATGAAGGAGTACGGCGTCGAGCGCGTCTGGCGCGACGCCCGCCTGAACCGGATCGGCGCGGGCACCGACGAGATCATGCTCGACGTGATCGGTCGCTCCTACGGGCTGTAGGGAATCCCTCTCGATCGTCTGGAAGGGAAGGCCGCATGCGGCCTTCCCCCGGGCCGCACATGTGCGGCCCGGCCGGGTGGCGCATGCGCCACCCGGAACTGCCTGGATGACGAGGAGATGACGCACGCTTGAGCTCGGTAACGCGAAGCTCCCGCCGCCCACGGCGCCTGCGCGAGGTGCACCCGACGCGACGCGGTCTCGTCGTGGCCTGGTGGACGTTCACGGCGACCTTCCTGTTCCTGCGACTGCTGACCTGGCTGATCCGCATCCACGTCGCCGGGCTCGGCAATGTCTCGGCGGGCAGCGTCCATATCCACCACTACATCTGGGGCATCCTGCTGCTGATCGCCGTCGCGATCTTCGGCCTCGTGGACCGCTCGCCGAAGGTGCGCGTCTGGATGGGCGCGGCGCTCGGCATCGGGGCGGCCCTCGTGATCGACGAGGCGGCGCTCCTGATCGAGCTGCGCGACGTCTACTGGAGCGGCTTCGGCGCCGTCAGCGTCGCGATCGCGGTGATCGTGATCGGTCTCGCGGGCGGGGCGCTGGCGCTCACGCGCTCACCGCGACCTGACGACGAGACCTGAGCGGTAGGTTGGACCGTCGATGGGCACCCCCGACCCACCCTTCTCGGACGAGCACGAGCAGCTGAGACAGTCGATCCGCGGCTTCATCCAGCGCGAGCTGGCGCCGCAGGCCCCGCAGTGGGAGCAGGAGGAATGGTTCCCGGACGAGCTGTTCGGCAAGATGGCGGCGCAGGGCTTGCTGGGGCTGAAGTACCCCACCGAGTACGGCGGCCAGGGCGGCGACTACCTGCACGAGTCGGTGCTCTGCGAGGAGCTGGCGCGGATCGGCTCCGGCGGCACCGCCGCGGGGCTGGGGGCGCACACGAACATCGCCACGCCGCCGATCTGGAAGTTCGGAACGGAGGAGCAGAAGCAGCGCTATCTCGTGCCGGCGATCGCGGGTGAGCGGATCGGGGCGCTGGGGATCACCGAGCCCGGCGCGGGCTCGGACGTCGCCTCGCTCTCGACCCGCGCCGAGCGCGTCGACGGCGGCTGGGTCGTGAACGGCGAGAAGACCTACATCACGAACGGCGTGCGCGCCCACTTCGTCGTCACGGCGGTGAAGACCACCGCGGAGGGCGGCCATCACGGGATCTCCTTCCTGATCGTCGACCGCGGCGAGGGGGTCAGCTCCTCGAAACTGAAGAAGCTCGGCTGGGACGCCTCCGACACGGCGACGATCGCCTTCGAGGACGTCTTCGTGCCGGAGGAGAACCTGCTCGGGGAGCTGAACGAGGGCTTCAAGCTGATCATGGCCAACTTCCAGTGGGAGCGCCTGGCGATGGCGCTCGGGGCCGTGGGGGCGATGACGATCGCCTGGGAGCGCACCGCGGAGTTCGCCCGCGAGCGCCAGGCCTTCGGCCGCCCGCTCTCGGGTCACCAGACGATCCGCCACAAGCTCGCGGACATGGCCACCTCCGTCTACACCTGCCGCTGCGTCACCTACGACGCGCTGCGCCGCTTCGTCGCGGGCGAGGAGCCCCTGAAGGAGGTCTCGATGGCGAAGCTGCTCACGCAGCGCGCCTGCTTCGAGCTGATGGACGACTGCCTGCAGATCCACGGCGGCGCCGGCTACATGAAGGAGTATTGGGTCGAGCGCGCCGCCCGCGACGCCCGCCTCGGGCCGATCGGCGGCGGCTCGGACGAGATCATGCGCGAGATCCTCGGGCGCGTGCTGGCGCTCTGAGCCGTCAGCGCGCCGCGGCGGCGGCGTGGCCGAGCGCGATCGCGAGCTCAAGCGTGCTCGTGACCGGCTGCGGCGGCGGTTCGTCCAGCGCCGGATCGCTGTTGCCCAGCGCCACGACGGTCGTGCGTGTGGAGGGCGAGTAGAGGATCGCCGAGTCATAGCCGGGGATCAGCCCGTTGTGGCCGATGAAGCCCTCGATCCTGAAGATGCCCAGGCCGTATTCGAAGCCGGGCTGGCCGGTGGCGACCCAGCGCAGGCGTTCGCGCTGCATGCGTGCGTGCAGCAGCGTGCCGCGGGCGAGCGCCAGCGTCCAGCGGCGCAGATCGCCGAGCGTCGAGACGACCGAGCCCGCCGCCCAGCCGTAGGAGGTCGTCCAGCCCGCGGTGTCGACCATCCGCCCGTTCAGCAGCGTGTAGCCGTGCGCCGCCGGCGCCGGCATCCGCGTGCCGGGGTCGAAGCTCGTGTGCCTCAGGTGGAGGGGCGCCAGCACGTCGCGGCGCAGCTCATAGGCGAAGCTGTGCCGGCTGACCCGTTCGACGATCTTCCCCAGCAGCAGGTAGTTCGTGTCGGAGTAGCCCCACGGCGGCGGCAGGAACGGCTGCGTCAGCGCGGCGCCGATCACTTCGGCGGGATCGAAGCGCTGCGACGGCACGCGCACCAGCGATTCCACCGTCGACTGGTCCAGCGTGGGGATCAGGCTCGTGTGGTTCAGCAGCTTGCGGATCGTGATCTCCGGCGCGTTCAGCACGCCGGGGTAGAAACGGCTCAAAGGCTCGTCGAGGCCGAGCTTGCGTTCCTGCACGAGGCGCAGGACGACGGTCGCGGTCATCGTCTTCGTGACGCTGGCGACGCGGAAGCGGTCACGTGTCCCCAGCGGCGCCCCGCGCCCCGCCGGCAGCTCCCGCACGCCGAAGGAGCCCACGAACGTGCGGCCGTGCGGCGCCCAGACGCCCACGACCATGCCGGGGTAGCCGCCTTCCGCGATCGTCTTGCGCACCAGCGCCGAGAGCTGGGCGCGTTCGCCGGCGCCGAAGCCCGTCGCGGCCGCGGAGGCGGAGGCGGCTACGCCGAGTACCCCCAGGACCAGCGAAAGCCAGACAATCGCGATCGTCCTGTTCGCCGAGCTCATCCGAGCGATCGTATTGAGCCTCGATCCACAGCGAGCCCCTGAGTACGCGGCGCCGGGGGCCGCGCTTGCAAAAACTCGTCCAAGCCACGCAGACCGGCTCATGTCATACGGCTGGCAGCCGATATCGGCAACGTGGCCCCCGGACGCCGTGCGTACACCGCCATCCGCCGCCATCCCCTGCAGGCAACGATCTGCGCAGCGCTGTTGGCGCTGTGCGTGATCTGCTGCGCCGCGGCCTCCACCGCACCCGCGGCGACGCGGGGTGGCGCCGGCAACGCGAAAGGCGCCTCAAGCCACGCGAGCGCCCCCGCGAAGCACCGCCGCCGGCGCGGCTGCGCCAAGCGCGCGAGCTTCCACAGCGTCGGCAAACCCACGGGCTCGCACCGCCGCCGCCACGGCAAACGCCACGCCGGCTGCCGCCGCGGCTCCCGCCGTCGTCACAAGCACCGGCCGGCGGCGCATCACACCAGCGCGCCGCAGGGCTCGGCCCCCGCCCCGGTTCCCGTCGACGGCGCCTGCGCCGGCAGCGAACTGCGCCCCACGGCCGAAGACCTCGACGCCGTCCGCACCGCGACGCTCTGCCTCGTGAACCGCGAACGGCTCGCCCACGGCGAGGGCGCGCTGAAACCGAACGGCGACCTGCAGGCCGCGGCGCAGGGCCACTCCGAAGACATGTGGGCCGGCGACTACTTCGAACACGACGGCCGACACGGAGACACGCCGCTGTCGCGGATGCGCGCCGCGGGCTACATCTTCAGCACGCACGTCGGCTACGCCGTCGGCGAGAACATCGCCTGGGCGACGCTGTGGATGGCGACCCCGAAGGCGATCGTCGCCGGCTGGATGGCCTCGCCGGGCCACCGCGCGAACATCCTCGACGCAACCTTCCAGGACACCGGCGTCGGCGTCTCGCCGCACGGGCTGGCCTCGCTCGCCCGCGGGCAGGCCGGGGCGATCTACACGCAGGACTTCGGGCGCATCATCGCTCCTTGAGGCGCGCGCGCCGCTCGACGCGGGCACCGCGCCCAGGCCACAGGCCGCCGCCGAGCGGACTGGCTGCCTGGACAAGGCCGGGCGCGGCGCTCGGATAACCTCCCGCGCACCCTCAAACGACAAGGAGACCGAACCAACATGGGAGTACTCGACGGCAAGTCGGCCATCGTCACCGGCTCGGCGCGCGGCATCGGACGGGCCACGGCCGAGCTGCTCGTCTCGCAGGGCGCGCAGTGCCTGATCAACGACCTCGACGGAGACGTGGCCGAGCAGGCCTCCTCCGAGATCGACGGCGAGACCGCCGTCTACTCCGGCGACCTCACGAAGCCCGGCGCCGCCGACGAGCTGGTGCAGAAGGCGATCGACGCCTTCGGCAAGATCGACATCATCGTCAACAACGCCGGCTACACGATCGACGCGCCGGTGCACAAGATGTCCGACGACCAGTTCCAGAAAATGCTCGACATCCACACGGTGGTGCCCTTCCGCGTGATCCGCGCCGCCGCGCCGCACCTGCGCGAGCCCGCGAAGAAGGAGCGCGAGGAAGGCAAGGAGGTGTTCCGCAAGATCGTCAACATCTCCTCGACCTCCGGCACCTTCGGCAACCCCGGGCAGGCGAACTACTCCTCCGGCAAGGCCGGCGTCGTCGGCCTGACGAAAACCGTCGCGAAGGAGTGGGGCCAGTTCAAGGTGAACGTCAACGCCGTGGCCTTCGGCTTCATCGACACCCGCCTGACGCAGGCGAAGGTCGACGAGAACACGATGGAGAAGGACGGCGAGAAAATCCAGCTCGGCATCCCCGAGCAAATGCGCCAGATGGCCTCGGCGATCATCCCGCTGGGCCGTCCCGCCACCCCGGAGGAGGCCGCCGGCGGCGTGTTCTTCCTCTGCTCCCCCTGGTCGAACTACGTGCACGGTCAGACCCTGCACGTGACGGGCGGGATCTTCGGCGGCATGAGCGGCTGACGCCGCTTCTCGGCCAGAGGCGCAGCGGCGGGCGAAGGCCCGCCGCGCCTCAGGCCGCCAATCCCCTCAGGTCGAGCTGGCAGCCCGAGAAGTAGGCGCCCGCCGGCGAGGCCAGGTACGCCACGACGCCCGCCACCTGCTGCGGCGTCGTCGCCGCCCCGGGGGCGATCGTCACCACGGTGATCCCGTAGCGCGCCCACTCGATCGAGAGCGTCCGCGCCAGGTTCTCAAGGCCCGCCCGCGCCGGCTCGGCGCCGCGGGGCGCCACGTAGACGATCCTCCCGCCTGCACCCGGCTCGATGAAGGCGGCGCTCGCGAGCGCCTGCGTCAGCCGCCAGCAGGCCTCCAGCGCCGCGATCAGCTCCTCCGTCCGCCGGCCTTCTTGCGCGCCGAAGAACCCGCTCGCGTCCGCCACCAGCAGCTGCACCCCCGGCGGCCCTGAGAGCGCACCCGCCACCGCGGCCCGCGCCAGCTCGTCGTCGGCCTCCGGCGCCCCGCTACAGACCAGCTCGCACTCGCTCACCGCCGCGCCCAGCTCCGCGCACGCCGCCGCCACCGCCCGCGCGTTCGCGGTTGCCGCGGCCCCCTGCCCGGCCGCGACACTCCCCAGCAGCATGCCGACCCCGTCCAGCAGGCCGGGCCGCAGCACTCGCGTCAGGTCGATCTCGCTCATCGGCTGCCGCGCACCCTAGTGAGCGCCGCGCCACCGCGCCGGCGCCGCGACCGGCTCAGCCGAGCGCCGGCGACGGCGTCGCCGGCTCGCCGGAGGCGGCACGCAGGTCGAAGTACAGCACCGCCGCCGCCAGCGCCGCCAGCGGCGCCGACAGCACGCCCAGCACCACGTGCACGACGATCCCCGCCGCGGTGCTCGCCGAGTCCGCCGCGCCGTCCGCGATCCAGATCACGACGTTCACCAGCACGTAGAGCACCAGCAGCACGCCGAACACCTGCCAGCCGTTGCCGCGCACCAGCTCGCGGCTGCGCCCCAGCGAGCCGAGGCCCGGCGGGCGCTCGAGCACGATCACCGGCACGAACACCGACCACAGCGTCACAAGGATCAGGCCCGGGACGATGATCAGCGCGAAGCCGACCACGATCGCGATGCTCGCGACGAGCCCGACGAGGATCAGCTGACCCAGCACCGGCACCACCGCCCGCAGCAGCTGGCCCGCGCTCGAATCGCGCCGGCCGTCCTGCACGTCCGCCACCAGCTCGACCACCATCCCCGTGAACAGGATCCCCGCCACGATCGCGATCACCTCCGCGAGCACGTAGCCCGCAGCCGAGCCCGTCGAGGCCAGCAGCGCGGCGCCGATGCCCTCGATCACGAACACCACCGCCGCCGCCGGCATCAGCACCGGCGCCTGGTCGACGTAGATGCGCCAGACCCTGCCGATCACCGCGCCGACGTCAAGCCGCTGCGGCATTTGCCCTGCCCTCCGCGCGCCGCTGCTCGCGCAGCCGTCGCAGCACGCCCTTGCGGCCGTGCGCTTCAAGGCCCGCGTACAAGGCGCGGATCTCCTTCAGGATCTGATCGGCGACCTCCTGCTGCTGCTCGCGCGTCGGGTCCTGCACGCGCTCCCAGCGCATCGGCTCGCCGTACTGGACCGTCACCCGCGGGAACTGAAGCCGCTTCCAGTTGCGCACCCGTGAGGAGCCGTAGATCGCGATCGGCACCACCGGCACGCCCGTCTCCAGCGCCAGCCGGCCGATCCCGCGCTTGGCCTGCTCGGCCACTTTGCCCGTGCGCGAGCGCCCGCCCTCGCAGTACATCGTGATCGCGCCGCCGTTCGCGAGGATCGTCTCCGCCGTGACGATCGTCTCCTCGTCGCGCGCGCCGCGGCGCACGGGGAACACGCCGCCGTGGGTGTAGATGAACTGCATCGGCGGTTTGAACAGCTGCGACTTCGCCATGAAGCGAACCCTGCGGCGGATGAAGCAGCCCATCAGGAAGTGGTCCATGAACGAGAAGTGGTTCGGCGCCAGGATCACCGCGCCCGAGCCGGGGACGTTCCCCGTGGAGATCGGGCGTGCCCGCAGGAAAGTGTACGAGTAGAGCGAGGTCAGCACGCGCACCAGGTCGTACGCCCAATCGGGCTCGCGCGTGCGCGCGCGCTCGTGGAAGCGATCGAAGTGCTCCTTCGGCCGCGGGTCGGAGTAGACCTGCTCGCGCATCGGGGCCAGATCGCTCATCTGAGCCGATTACCTCCGTCGTCGCTCGAAGTTACGCAGACGTGCATGCCGGCATTCTCGTCCACGCTTGGGACGGGACTCACGCGCCGCTGCGGGCGCGCGCCAGCGCGCCCGCCCAGCCCGCGAGCAGCTCCGCGCGCTCGTCCTCGCCCATGCGCGGCTCATAGCGGCGCGACCCGCCCCCGCCGAGCCGCCCGTGCACCGCGCGCAGGTCCTCGGTCGTCCACAGGCTCGCCCCCACGCCCGCGAGACAGGCGGCGCCCAGCGCCGTGACCTCCGTCAGCCCGGCCGGGAGCACCGGCACGCCGAGCACGTCCGCCTGGAACTGCATCAGCCAGCCGTTCGCGCTCGCGCCGCCGTCGGCGCGCAGCTCGCTCAGCCGGTGCGGCGCCGCCGCCTCCATCGCGCGCACCGCGTCCACCGTCTGGTAGGCGATCGACTCGAGCGTCGCGCGCGCCAGGTGGGCGCGCGAGCTGCCCCGCGTCAGCCCCACGATCGTGCCACGCGCCTGCGCGTCCCAGTGCGGCGCCCCCAGCCCCGTCAGCGCCGGCACGAAGTAGACCCCGTCGTTGCCGTCGAGGCTCGCCGCCAGCGACTCGGTGTCCTCGGCGCGCTCGATGATCCCCAAGCCGTCGCGCAGCCACTGCACCGCCGCGCCCGTCACGAAGATCGACGCCTCCAGCGCGTACGCGCGCGCCGCCCCCACCCCGCACGCCGCCGTCACCAGCAGCCCCGGCGGCGGCTCGGGTGCCTGGAAGCCCGCGTTGATCAGCACGAACGAGCCCGTGCCGTAAGTGTTCTTGCCCATCCCCGGGTCGACGCAGGCGTGGCCGAACAGCGCCGCCTGCTGGTCGCCCGCGACGCCCGTCACCGCCACCGCGTGGCCGTGCAGCGCCTCCGGGCGCGTCTCGCCGAAGCCCCCGGCGCTCGGCAGCACGCGCGGCAGCGCCCGCTGCGGGACCCCGAACAGCTCCAGCAGCTCCGGGTCCCAGCGCCCGGCGCCGATGTCGTAGAGCATCGTGCGCGAGGCGTTCGTCGCGTCGGTCAGATGCTCGCCCGTCAGCTTGAACAGCAGCCACGAGTCCACCGTCCCGAAGACCGCCGTGCCGCGCTCGGCGCGCTCGCGCAGCCCCTCGACGTTCTCCAGCAGCCACTGCATCTTGCTCGCGGAGAAGTACGGGTCCAGCACCAGCCCCGTGCGCGCCCGCACCAGCGGCTCGCGGCCCTCACGGCGCAGCTCCTCGCAGCGCTCCGCCGTGCGCCGGTCCTGCCACACGATCGCGTTGTGCAGCGGCTCGCCCGTGCGAGGGTCCCACACGCAGACGGTCTCGCGCTGGTTCGTGATCCCCAATGCCCGCAGATCGCCCGGCCGCACGCCGGCGTCCGCGAGCGCCGCCCCCGCCACCGCCGCCGTCGTCTCCCAGATCTCGCGCGCGTCGTGCTCGACCCAGCCCGGGCGCGGGAAGTACTGCGTGAACTCACGGTAGGCGCGGCCCAGCGGCTGCGCGCCCTCGTCGAACACGAGGCACGTCGTGCCCGTCGTCCCCTGGTCGATCGCGAGGATCATTTGCGCGCGAGCCTACTCGCGCCCGCGCGCTCGTATCTCGCCCCGCGCCCGCCCGGGCCCGCCGCCCCGCAGCGCGCGCGCGAGCGCCCCCCTCGCCAGGTACACGCGCGCGAAGTCGAGCAGCTGCCCGCCGCGGTGGGCGAAGCCCGCCAGCGTGCGCCCGCTCGCGCGGTGCTCCAGTTCGAGCTCGATCTCCGTGAGCCGGTGGCCCGCGCGGACGACGTCGATCGTCATCCCCACCTCCATCCCGAAGCCGTGCGCAAACGGGAGCGCGTCCGCCAGCGCCTGCGCCGAGAGCGCGCGCTGGCCCGAGATCGGCGCACGTGTCGCAAGGCCGCAGCGCCGGCGGATCGACCAGCGGGCGAAGCCCAGCGCCAACCCGAGGCCGCCTCCGACGCGGCGCGCGAACGCCGCCACCGCCACGTCGGCCTCGCCGCGCGCCACCGCGTCCCGCAGCGCCACCAGCCGCGCCGCCGAGGCGCCAAGGTCACCGTCGCAGAGCACGAACACCGCGCTCTGCGCGACGCCTTCCGCGCCCGCTCGATCCAGCGCCGCGCGGGCGCCGCGCGTCGCCGCCTCGCCCTTGCCGAGCATCCGCCCCGTGCCGTGCACCTCCGCGCCGGCAGCCGCCGCAATCGCCGCCGTCGCGTCCGTCGAGCCATCGTCCGCCACCAGCACCGGCGCACCGGGAAACGCGCCCGCCAGCGCGTCGAGCGTCGCGGCGATGCGGTCGGCCTCGTTGTAGGCCGTGACGATCAGGAACGTGTCGGGAGCCATGATGCGCTGTCGGGGACGGCGACTATTGTCCCTGGCCACAGAGGCGATCGGGATTTCGGGAGGTTCAGATGACCGCGGTTGAGGCGCACATCACGGGCACCGTATGGAAAATCGAGTGCGCCGTCGGCGACCAGATCGAGGAGGGCGACACCGTCGCGATCCTCGAGTCCATGAAGATGGAGATGCCCGTCGAGGCCGAGGACTCCGGCAAGGTGACCGAGATCCTCTGCGAGGAGGGCCAGGCCGTCAACGAGGGCGACACGCTCGTCGTGCTCGAATAGACGACGCGATCTCACCGCGCGCGGGACACGCTCGCACCCGAGTCAAATAGCCTCTCCGCGCGATGGCGCCTGAGACCTCCGTCCGAGAGCTGGCAGATGGCAAGCTGCTGGTCGACCAGCCCGCCGAGGGCGTCGTCCGCCTGACGATCTCCAACCCCGCGAAGCGCAACGCGCTCGACCACCCGATCCTCGACGCGATCACCGCCACGCTCGCCGAGCTGTCCGGCGGCGAGGGCGAGCACGACGAGGCCGCCGCCGGCGTCACCGCCGCTCGCTGCCTGCTGATCACCGGCGCGGGCGGGATGTTCTCCGCCGGCTACGACATCGGCGAGATCCCCAGCGACGAGTTCGAGGAACGCGCCGAGGCGCTCGTCGCGCACCCCTTCACCGAAGCCATCGACGCGCTCGAGCGCTTCCCCTACCCCACGCTCGCGATGCTCCCCGGCCACACGATCGGCGGCGGGCTCGAGCTGGCGCTGTCATGCGACATGCGCGTCGCCCTCGACGGCATCAAGCTCGGGATGCCGCCCGCGAAGCTGGGCCTCGTCTACTCGCATACCGGCCTGCGCCGCTTCATCGACGCGATCGGCGCCGCGCGCACGCGCGAGCTGTTCCTGCTCGGCCGCTACGTCGACGCCGCCACCGCGCTCTCGTGGGGGCTCGTCAACCGCGTCGCCGCCGCCGAGGCGCTGGAGGAGACCGCGCTCTCCGTCGCCGCGGAGCTCGCCGGCAACGCCCCCCTCTCCCAGCTCGGCAACAAGCGCGTGATCGCCGCGCTGCTCGCCGCCGAGGGGCAGCTGGAGCCCGGCGTCGAGCAGGAGCTGATCGAGCTGCGCCGCGCCTCCTTCGCCTCGCAGGACATGCGCGAGGGGATGAAGGCCTTCGCCGAGAAACGCCCCCCGCGCTGGGCCGGACGCTAGCCGCCGCGCCCGCGCAGCGCCCTGCCCCCGTGCCCTCGTAGCGTCCGCGACGCTCCATAACCTCCGGGTTCATGCCGCCCCTGATCAGTCGCGAGGAGGCCCTGCGCCTCGGCGAGATCGAGGACCACGCCGAGATCGAGGCGCTGATCGAGCGCGCCTGGAAGGCGCGCGTCGAGCGGTTCGCCGACTCGACCGACATGTGCTCGCTCGTCAACGCCAAGTCCGGTGGCTGCGCAGAGGACTGCGGCTTCTGCGCGCAGTCCCGCTTCGCCGAAGCCGAGACCCCGTTGCACGCGATGATGGAGCCCGAGCAGATCCTCGAACATGCGAAGGCGGCGGAAGCCGCCGGAGCCCATCGCTTCTGCATGGTCACTCAGGGACAGGGCCTCTCCAAGCGCGACTTTCAGAGGTACCTGGAGGGGGTGCGGCTCGTCTCCGAACACACCAACCTCAAGCGCTGCGCCTCGATCGGCCACATGAGCGTCGCGCGCGCGCAGGAACTGAAGGACGCCGGCGTACAGCGCGTCCACCACAACGTCGAGACCGCCGAGAGCTACTACGACGAGGTCACCAGCACCGTGCGCTACGCCGGTCGGCTGCGCACGATCGACGCCGTGCGCGAGGCCGGCCTGGAGACCTGCGTCGGCGGCATCCTCAACCTCGGCGAGTCGCGCGAGCAGCGCGTCGAGATGGCCTTCGAGCTGGCCCGGATCGACCCCACCAGCGTGCCGATCAACATGCTCAACCCGCGCCCCGGCACGAAGTTCGGCGATCGCGAGTTCATGGACCCCTGGGAGGCCGTGAAGTGGATCGCCATCTTCCGGCTGATCCTGCCCGAAGCGCTGTTCCGCCTCTGCGGCGGGCGCGTCGAGAACCTGGGCGAGCTGCAGCAGCTCGCCGTGCAGGCCGGGATCAACGGGGTGATGATGGGCAACTTCCTCACCACGCTCGGCAATGACCCAGAGACCGACCGCGAGATGTTCGAGGAGCTGGGGCTGAACGTCGCGCGCCAGCCCGACAACGCCGCCAACCCGCGCCCCGACAACCGCTCCGGCTGGATGGAGGGCGAGACGCCCGACGTCGTCAGCGCCCTGATCGACGCCGAGGCCGGCGCCGACGTGCTCCCGGAGGAGGCCACGAGCGATCGCGGCGGCCTGAAGATCCGGTTGTGGGACCCCTCGACGCAGCTTCGCTACCGGGCCAAGCGGCTCGTGCCGCCGCGGCCCGACGGCGCCCCCAATCGCTCGCCGGGCCGCGCCAGCGCGCGAGGGCCCGACCAGCGCGAAGGCGCCGAGCGGGCCACGAGCCCGATCGCCGGCGGCTGAGCACACCGACCACAGGGAGGGAGCGCGTGCACGGGGAGAACGGAACGGCAGACCTGCAAGAGCGCCTCGACGAGATCGAGCGGCTCGGTCTGAGCCGCCGGCTGCGCCTCGTCTCCGGCCCGCAGGGTCCCACCGTGCTGCTCGACGGCAAGCCCGTGCTGCTGCTCTGCTCGAACAACTATCTCGGTCTCGCCGACCACCCGCAGGTGCGCGAGGCCGCCGCTGAGGCGGCGATGCGCTGGGGCGTCGGCGCCGGCGCCTCGCGCCTCATCTCCGGGACCATGACCGTGCACCGCCGCCTGGAGGAGCGCCTTGCCGAATTCGCCCGCAGGCAGTCCTGCCTGCTGTTCGGCTCCGGCTACCTCGCCAACCTTGGCGCGATCGGCGCGCTCGCCGGGCGTGGCGACGTCGTCTACTCCGACGAGCTCAACCACGCCTCGATCGTCGACGGCTGCCGGCTCTCGCGCGCTGAGGTAGTCGTCTACCGCCACCGCGACGCCGAACACCTGTTGTGGTGCATGCGCCGTCACGGCGGGCGGCGCAACGACCCCGCCGCCCGGCAGCTGATCGTCACCGACTCGATCTTCTCGATGGACGGCGACCTCGCCCCGCTCGAGGAGATCGTCCAGCTCGCGCAGGCCGGCGGCGCCCGCGTGCTCGTCGACGAGGCACACGCCATCGGCACGTTCGGTCCCGGCGGGCGGGGCGCGCTCGCCGACGCCGGCCTCGAGGGCGAGGTCGACGCCATCGTCGGCACGCTCGGCAAGTCGCTCGGCTCCTACGGCGCCTACGTCTGCGGCGACGAGGAGATGACCCGCTACCTGCTGAACTCCGCCCGCTCCTTCATCTTCTCCACCGCGCCCCCGCCCCCCGCGGCCGCCGGGGCGCTCGCCGCCCTGGAGATGCTGGAGCAGCGCCCGCATCGCGTCGAACGACTGGCCGCCAACGCGCGCGCGCTGCGCCGCTCGCTCGCCGCCGAGGGCTTCGACGTGCCCGACGGCGACATGCACATCGTGCCGCTGATCGTCGGCGATGAGCGCGACACCGTCTCGCTCTGCCAGGCCGCCCTCGAGCAGGGCGTCTTCGCGCAGGCGATCCGCCCACCCACCGTGCCCGCCGGCACCTCGCGGCTGCGCCTCGCCGCGATGGCCTCGCACACCGCCAGCGACATGCGCCTCGCCGCCGGCGTGCTCGCCGGCGCCGCGCGCAAGCTCGGGCTCGAACCCGCCGCGATCGGCTCGCCCCCCGAGCCGGAGCCCCGACACGAGGGCGAGCCCGGCGACGAAGGGCGGGCAACCGAGCGGGAGCCCTATGAGATCCGGGTCTCCGCGCGTGCCGCAAGCAACCCGCCGCCCAGCGCTCCCTTCGACATCGAGGCCCCGCGCCCACGGCGCCCGCCCGCGCCCACCACGGCGCCCGCCGCCGACGCTGCCGATGCTTCCGATGCTTCCGGCGTTCCGTTCGACGGTGAGCGCGAGGGCACCGTCGCGCACGCCGCCTGACCGCGCCGAGCCGCCGGCGAGACGATGCGCGGGCTGTTCGTCACCGGCACCGACACCGGCGTCGGCAAGTCCGTGCTGAGCGCCGCCCTGCTCGCCGCGATGAAGGCCGACGGCGAGGCCGTCGCCGCGCACAAGCCCGCCGTCAGCGGCCTCGACGAGCCGCAGCCCGTCGGTGCCGACGGGGTCGCATGGCCCCCCGATCACCAGCTGCTCGGCGCCGCCGCCGGGATGCCCCCCGACGAGGTCGCGCCGCTGCGCTTCGGACCCGCCGTCTCGCCGCAGCTCGCCGCCGAGCTGGCCGGGGAACCGCTCGACCGCACGCGCCTGCTCCAGGCCGCCGACGCCGCCGTCCGCGACGCCGAGCTCGCGCACGCCACGCTGATCGTCGAGGGCGCCGGCGGGCTGCTCTCGCCGCTCGCCGAGGAGTTCACCGTCTGCGACCTCGCCGTCGCCCTGCGGCTGCCGTTGCTGATCGCCGCACGGCCAGGGCTCGGCACCATCAACCACGCGCTCCTCACGCTCCAGTCCGCCCGCGCTTACGGCCTCGACGTACGCGCCGTCGTCATCACCCCCTGGCCGCAGCAGCCCTCGCGCCTGGAGCGCTCGAACCTGGAGACGATCAGACGGCTCGGCTTCGTCGAGGTCGCCACGCTGCCGCCCGCCGCCGGCCCCGACCCGCGCCAGCTCGCCCTCGCCGCCGCAGCGCTGCCGTGGCGGCGCTGGCTCGGAGAGCGGCCCGCCGTCGCGCAGCCGGCGCAGCCGCCCGCCTAGAGCCGCCTGCTTGCGCCGCCCCCCGCCGCGGGTCTATGGTTGACGCATGGCGCTCAGCACGGCTGCCTCCGCCGTCCCGGCCGACATGCGCGACTTCGCCGCGCGCTACACCGCGGCCTGGAACGAGTGCGACACGCACGCCATGGCCGAGCTCGTCGACGAGGACGTCGTCTGGGCCGATCCAGCGCTGCCCCAGCCCGCGCGCGGCATCGGCGAGGTGCAGGAGTTCATGCGCGTGAGCTTCCGCGCCTTTCCCGACCTGCACTTCGGCGAACCCGACCCGCCCGCGCTCGCCGTCAGCGGCGAGGACGTGCTGTGGGCCTGGTATATGGAGGGCACCAACCTTGGCGCGATCGACCCACCCGGCTTCGCCCCCACCGGCAAGCGCATGCGCGTCGACGGCATCGACCGCTGGACCTTCCGCGACGGGCGGATAGCGCTCTACAGAGCCTTCTACGACATGAACGACCTCGCCCGGCAGCTCGGGATCGTGCCGCCGCCAGGCAGCACCGCCGAGCGCGGGATGGTCGCGTTGCAGCGCCTGCAGGCGCGCTTCGCGCGGTGATGAACGCCAACGGCGCCGTCACCGCCGCCCGCCCCGAGGACTACGACGTCGCGATCGTCGGCGCCAGCACCGCCGGCTGCACCGCCGCCCGCTTCTACGCCCAGCGCGGCGCGCGCGTCGCGCTGATCGAGCGCAGGCCCTCGCCCGACGCCTACAAGACCGTCTGCACTCACTACATCCAGTCGAGCGCCACGCCCACCATCGAGCGGCTCGGGCTCGCGCCGCTGCTGGAGGAGCACGGCGCCGTGCACAACGGCGTCGACGTCTGGACGCGCCACAGCGGCTGGATCAACACCGACCCCGACGCCGCCTACGGCTTCAACATCACGCGCCGCAAGCTCGACCCGTTGCTGCGCCGGCTCGCCGCCGAGACCCCCGGCGTCGAGCTGATCGCCGGCTGGAGCGCCGTCGGCCTGCTCGGCGAGGGCCGGCCCGCCGGGGTGCGCATCGAAGACCCCGGCCACGCGCGGCGCGACATCCGCGCGAAGCTCGTCGTCGCCGCCGACGGGCGCGGCTCGAAGGTCGCCCGCTGGGCGCGCGTCCCCGGCCGCGTAAAGCCCCACGGGCGCTTCTTCTACTGGGGCTACTGGCACGGCCTGCGGCCCGCCGGAACGCGCTCGCGGATGTGGCTCGTCGAGCCCGACGGCGCCTACACCTTCCCCAACGAGGACGGCCTCACCCTCGCCCTGGTCGCGCCCCACCGCCAGCGGCTGCCCGAGTTCCAGGCCGACCTGCCCGGCGCCTACCGCCGCATGCTCAACTCGCTGCACGAAGGGCCGGACCTGCGCGAGGCGACGCTCGAGGGCAAGCTGATCGGCAAGCTCGAGCTGCCCAACGTCTACCGGCCCGCCGCGCGCAACGGGGTCGCCTTCGTCGGCGACGCCGCCCTCGCCGGCGACCCGCTCTGGGGGATCGGCTGCGGCTGGGCGTTCCAGAGCGCCGAGTGGCTCGTCGAGCAGACCGCCGACGCGCTCGACGCCGGCCCCGCGCAGCTCGACGCCGCGCTCGCGCGCTACCGCAAGCAGCATCGCAAGCGCCTGTTCCCCCACTACATGATGATCACCGACATCGCCAGTGGCCGGCCCATCAACGCCATCGAACGGCGGCTGTTCCGCGCCGCCGCGCGCGACAGCGTCGTCGCCGAGGCCTTCGAGCGCGTCGGCAGCCGCAACCTGCCCCCCGCCAGCATCCTCAAGCCGGGGATCGTCGCGCGGATCGCGCGGCACGGGGGCGCGGCGCCGGCCGCCGCGTAGCGCTCAGCCCGCGCGCGCAGCCGCCACGATCGCCGCGCACACCGTGGCCAGGTCCTGCTCGCCTGTCACGTATGGCGGCATCGCGTAGATCAGGTCGCGGAACGGGCGCAGCCAGACCCCGTGGCGGACCGCCGCCTCCGTCGCCGCCGCCATCTCCACCGGGTGGTCGAGCTGCACGACGCCGATCGCGCCCAGCACCCGCACGTCCGCCACCCCCGGCAGCTCCCGCGCCGGGTCAAGGCCCGCGCGCAATCCATCCTCGATCGCCGTCACCCGCTCGCGCCAGCCGCCCTCCTCCAGCAGCTCGAGCGACGCCAGCGCCACCGCGCACGCCAGCGGGTTCGCCATGAACGTCGGGCCGTGCATCAGCCCACCGTCCTCGCCCGCCGAGATCATCTCCGCGACCTCGCGCGTGCACAGCGTCGCCGCCAGCGTCATGTAGCCGCCCGTCAGCGCCTTGCCGACGCACATCACGTCCGGCGTGACGCCCGCGTGCTCGCAGGCGAACAGCGCCCCCGTGCGCCCGAAGCCCGTCGCGATCTCGTCCAACACCAGCAGCAGGCCGTGCTCGTCGCACAGCTCGCGCATCAGCCGCACGCAGGCCGGGGAGTGAAAGCGCATCCCGCCCGCCCCCTGCACCACCGGCTCCACCACGATCGCCGCCAGCTCGCCGGCATGGCGCGCCACCAGCTCGCGCACCCCTTCCGCCCAGCGCTCGTCCAGCCCCGCGTCGAAGCCGTCCGGCGGGCGCTCCGCGAACACGTGCTCAGCCAGCACGCCCGTGAACATGCTGTGCATCCCGCCCACCGGGTCGCACACCGCCATCGCCCCGAACGTGTCGCCGTGATAGCCGCCACGCACCGTCAACAGGCGCGTGCGGCCGGCTCCTCCCCGCGAACGCTGGAACTGGAGCGCCATCTTGATCGCCACCTCCACCGAGACCGAGCCCGAGTCCGCGAAGAACACCGCCTCCAGGCCTTCCGGGGTCAGCTCCACGAGGCGCTGCGCCAGGCGCACGCCCGGCTCGTGCGTCAGCCCGCCGAACATCACGTGCGCCATCCGCTCCAGCTGCGCCGTCAGCGCGGCGTTCAGCGCCGGGTGCCCGTAGCCGTGGATCGCGCACCACCACGAGGACATCCCGTCGACCAGCTCGCGGCCGTCCGCCAGCTTCAGGCGGACGCCCTCCGCCGAGACGACCGGCAGCGGCTCGAGCCCGCCGCTGCCCGTCAGCGATCCGTAGGGGTGCCAGACGTGCTCGCGGTCGAAGGCGAGCAGTTGCTCCCAGTCAGTCGGCCGGGTGCTAATCCTCGTACGGGACGAAATCGCGCTTGCGCGCCCCGCACACGGGGCAGAACCACGTGTCGGGGATGTCCTCGAAGGCCGTGCCGGGCGGGATGCCGCCGTCGGGGTCGCCTTCGTCGGGGTCGTAGATGAATCCGCACGACTCGCAGATCCAGCGCTGCAAGGTCTTCGTCTCAGTGCTCATGCGCCAAAGACTAGCGCCAGGTAGGGTCAGCGGATGAGCGCTCACGGGGAGAGCGAGCCGCAGCGCGACGGCGACGGCGATGGCGCCCAGTCCGCCCCGGGCGCGCAGCCCGGCGCCGACGAGCGCCGCGACGCCACCAGCGGCGAGGAGTACAACCCCGGCCCCGTCACCGAGCCGCGCCAGGCCGCGACCGTGATCCTGCTGCGCGGCGAGGACCGGGCCTTGGAGGTGCTGCTTGTACGGCGCACGCCGAAGGCCCGCTTCATGGGCGGGGTGTGGGTGTTTCCCGGCGGCGCCGTCGACGCCGGCGAGGGTGACGGCGACGCCGCGCATCGCGCCGCCGCGATCCGCGAGCTGCGCGAGGAGGCCGCGATCTCGCTGCCCGACCCCGACGCGCTCGTGAAGTTCTCGCGCTGGATCACCCCCGCGCAGGTGAAGATCCGCTTCGACACGCACTTCTTCCTCGCACCGCTGCCCGACGGGCAGGAGCCGCAGGTCGACGGAGAGGAGGTGATCGACCTCGGCTGGTTCACCCCCGCCGCCGCGCTGGAGGCGCACCGCGCCGAGCAGATCGCCCTCGTCTTCCCGACGATCAAGCACCTCGAACAGCTCAGCGGCTTCGCCTCCGTGCAGGAGCTGCTCGAACACGCGCGCGGGCGCGACGTGCAGCCCGTCGAGCCGCGGGTCTTCCTCGAAGGCGAGGTCGCCCGCGTGCTGCTGCCCGGCGATCCCGGCTACTGAGCCGGGCCCCGTCGCCCGGGTCCCCAAGCGACCTGCGCCGCCATGCGCTGCAACGCGGGCGTCGGGCGTCGACTCAGCGCTGCTGCGCCGCGATCACGTGCGTGACCGCATTGATCAGCGCCAGGTGCGTGAACGCCTGTGGGAAGTTGCCCAGATGGCGGCCGCTCGACGCCTCCAGCTCCTCCCCGTAGAGCTCCAGCGGCGAGGAGTAGGACAGCAGCCGCTCGCAGAGGTGTTCGGCTTCGCGGTCCTCGCCGATCTCCGACAGCGCCGAGACGAGCCAGAACGAGCAGATCAGGAACGTGCCCTCCTTGCCGCTGAGGCCGTCGTCGGTTTCTTCGGTGCGGTAGCGCATCACGAGCCCGTTCTCGGTCAGCTCGTCGCGGATCGCGCAGACCGTCGCGCGCACGCGCTCGTCGTCCGGCGGCAGGAAGCGCACCAGCGGGACGAGCAGCGTCGAGGCGTCGAGCGCGTCGGTGTCGTAGTGCTGGCGGAAGACCCCGCGCGAGTCGACCCCCTTCGCGAGGATGTCCTCGCGGATTTCGTCGGCGATCCCCTGGAACTCTTTCGCGGGCTCGTCGTGCCCGCGCCGTTCCGCCAACCGCGCGCCGCGGTCGAGCGCGACCCAGCACATCAGCTTCGAGGAGACGTAGTGCTGGGGCTTGCCGCGCGCCTCCCAGATCCCCTGGTCGGGGTTCTTCCACGCCGCCGCCGCGCACTTGCCCTGATCAATCAGCACCGGCCACAGCCGCTCGGGGATGTGGTCGCGCTGCTTGGAGTGCAGGTAGACCGAGTCGAGCACCGCGCCGAACACGTCGTTCTGGCGCTGGTTGTAGGCGCCGTTGCCGATCCGCACCGGCTTCGCGCCTTCGTAGCCGCTCAGCTCGTCGAGCGTCGACTCCTCCAGGTCTTTCTCGCCGCGGATGCCGTACATGATCTGCAACGAGCCGTCCTCGTTGCGGGGCACTTCCGCGACGAACTGGACGAAGTCGTCAGCCTCCCAGTCCAGGCCGAGCGCGTGCAGCGCCCACAGCGTGAAAGAGGCGTCGCGCATCCAGCAGAAGCGGTAGTCCCAGTTGCGCTCGCCGCCGGGGGTCTCCGGCAGCGAGGTTGTCGGCGCCGCGACGAGCGCGCCCGTCGGCATGAAGGTGAGCCCCTTCAGCACCAGCGCCGAGCGCTGCAGGTGCGCGCGCCAGGGGTGGTCGGGGTAGGTGCCTTCGGCGAGCCAGCTGCGCCAGAAGTGCCCGGTGCGCTCCAGCACCTGCTCGGCTTCCTCCGCGGAGTGCGGGCCGCCGCGCGACTCCGTCCACGACAGCGCGCAATAGCGTTTCTCCCCCTCGACCATTGTGTGACGGCCGTGCGTGCGGTTGCCCTCGATCCCCATCCGCACGTCGCTGAACAGCCTGAACATCGTCCTGCCGTCGCTCGCGTCCAGCGCGCAGGTCTCCTCCGGCAGGTCGATCTCCGGATGGCTCCAGGTCGCGGGCATCGCGCCGTAGTCGAGCATCGGCTCGCACACGATCTCCACCTGCACCTTGCCCTGGACGCATTCGACCATCCGCACCAGCAGGTGGTCGGCGTCGTAGTCCGTCGGCGGGCGCGTGTGGCTGGAGCCGTGCTCGTTGTCGTGCCATTCGCCGATCGCCAGCGCGTCCACGACGCGGACCCAGCCCTGCGGCGTCATCCACGTCGTCTCGATCATGTTCGTGCCCGGGATGTAGCGGCGCCCCGCCGGCACGTACAGCCCGTAGGGCCCGACGCGCCAGGAGCCCGCGCCGCGATCGAGCAGCGCGCCGAACACCGAGGGCGAGTCGAAGTAGGGCAGGCACATCCACTCGATCGAGCCGTCGGAGCTGACCAGCGCGCCGGTGTGGCAGTCCGACAGGAAGCCGTAGTCCGCGATCGGCGGGAACGGCGAGCTGGAGGAGAACGCCCCCTTCGAGGTGTCTTTCGCCGGGGAGTCGGGCGCGCTCGCGAAGGACGGGAAGGAAGGCTGCATCGTGCCCCAACCGTATCGGGGTAGGCTGCCGTCTACAGCCGTGAACGGGAATCCCTTCACCTTGCATCCGAAGGACGCGCGCCTGCTGCAAGGACGCCGCGCGCTCGTGACCGGCGGCGACTCCGGCATCGGCCAAGGCGTCTGCTACGAGCTCGCCGCGCACGGAGCCGCCGTCGCGATCAATTACGTCGGCCCGGCAGGCGAGGCCGAGCGGATGGCCGCCGAGATCGAGTCCGGCGGCGGCAAGGCGCTCGCGGTGGGAATGGACGTCTCGAGCGAGCCCGACGTGCAGCGCGCCTTCGCCGCCGTGAAGGACGCCTTCGGCGGCGTCGACCTGCTCGTGAACAACGCCGGCGTCGAGAGCGCGCACACGATCCTCGAGATGCCGCTGCAAGCCTGGCAGAAAGTGATCGACGTCAACCTCACCGGCGCCTTCCTCTGCGCGCGCGAGGCCGCACGGGCGATGCGCGACGAGGGCGTCAAGGGCGTCATCGTGAACATGTCCAGCGTCCACGAGCAGATCGCCTGGGAGCGCTTCTCCCACTACTGCGCCTCGAAGGGCGGGATGAAGCTGTTCGCGCAGTCGATCGCCAAGGAGCTCGCGCCGCTCGGGATCCGCGTCGTGAACGTCGGCCCCGGCGCGATCGACACGCCCATCAACAAGTCGGTGCTCGAAGACGCCGACGAAAGCGCGAAGGTGCTCGCCGAGATTCCGCTCGGTCGCTGGGGCGAGGTGCCCGACATCGCCCGCGCCGTCGCCTGGCTCGCCAGCGAGCAGGCCGGCTACGTGACGGGCGCGACGCTGTTCGTCGACGGCGGCATGACGCTGTACCCGCGCTTCATCTGAGGCCCTTCCTCGCCCACCCACGGCCCCGGTCGCCGGGACGACGCGCGGTCACAGCCGCGCTGGCCCTACCAGGCCTCGGAGTCGAAGTTGGGGCGCTGCACGCCGCGGGGCAGGATCTGCTCGTCCTCCAGCTTGTCCAGGTGCGCCGCGAGCGTCGCGGTCGCCGCGGGGCGCAGCTCCTCGGGCACCTCGGGCCAGACGGCCGCCAGCAGGTCCGGGATCGTCCGCAGGCCTTTGCTCAGCGCGACGATCAGGCGGTTTTCACGGTCGAGGCGGTGGTTTACGTATTCTTCGAGCTTCTCCCGCGCCTCCCACACGATCTCGCCGTGGCCCGGGCAGAGCACGTTGAAGTCCTCGCGCAGGCGCAGCCCCGTCAGCGCCAGCAGGTAGCCCGACATCGCCCCTTTGTGCGGCGTGATCAGCACGCTGCCGTCGCCCAGCACGGCGTCGCCCGTGAAGCAGGCGCCGTTCGCGATGAAGGCGTAGTGGTCGGGGGCGTGACCGGGGGTGTAGATCGCCTCGAACGGGCCGATCTTCATCTCGTCCTCGAGCGTCACGTCGACGTTGCCGCGCGCCGCGGCGACCGGCGCCGGGTGCAGTTCGCGCAATGTCTCGACCGCGCCGGAGTGGTCTTCGTGGTCGTGCGTCAGCACCACGCCGCCCAGGCCCCCGCGGGACTCGATCGCCGCCAGCAGCCGGCGGATGTGCTCGTCGATCAGCGGGCCGGGATCGACGACCCACGCGGGACGCCTGCCGACGACCCAGGTGTTCGTGCCGGTGAGCGTCAGCGGGCTTGGGTTCGGTGCGCGCAGCCGCAGGACGTCGTAGTCGCGAAGTAAGCCTGCATCCGTGCGCTCCTCGTCCCCCGCCCGAGCCTCTCCGAACTCGGAATCCGGCGGAATAGAACCGTTCACAGGCGCGACGTTAGCTGAGACGCCGGGCGCTTGAACTGCCGACAGTCGGCTGCAACCGGAGATCGACGCCGGTGGTCAACCCTCGTCAACGCTATGTAATCGACAGCATGTGTCGAAAGTACGAAAATTAGCGTTATTCGAAATAGCGAAAAACGCTATACATGACTATTCAAGGTTCGCCATCACGTGCTTGACGACCGTGTAGTCCTCCAGCGAGTAGACGCTGAGGTCCTTGCCGTAGCCGGACTCCTTGAAGCCCCCGTGGGGCATCTCGGAGACGAGCGGGATGTGGTCGTTGATCCACACGCAGCCGAAGCGCAGCGCGCGCGAAACGCGCAGCGCGCGCCCGACGTCGCGCGTCCAGACCGAGGACGCCAATCCGTAGCGCGTGCTGTTCGCCCAGGCGATCGCCTGCTCCTCGTCGGAGAAGCGCTGCACAGTGATGACGGGCCCGAAGATCTCGCGCTGGATCATCTCGTCGTCCTGCTCGAGGCCGGCGACGACCGTCGGCTCCAGGTAGAAGCCGGGCCGGTCGGGCTGCTTGCCGCCCGTGACGATCTCCGCGCGGTCGGGGCGGCGCTCCAGGAAGCCCTCGACGCGATCGCGCTGGCGCTCGGAGTTCACGGGGCCGAGCGTCGTGTCGGGCGCGAGCGTGTCGCCGATCACCAGCCCCTGCGCCTGCTCGGCCAGGCCGGAGACCACGTCGTCGTAGACCTTCGCCCCCGCCAGCACGCGCGTCGCCGCGGTGCAGTCCTGCCCGGCGTTGTAGTAGCCGGTCCCCGCGATCGTCTCGAGCGCCGACTCCAGGCTGACGTCGTCGAACACGACCACCGGGGCCTTGCCGCCCAGCTCCAGGTGCACGCGCTTGAGCGTGTCGGCCGCCGTGCGGGCGAGGTGCTTGCCCGTGTCGACCGAGCCCGTCAGCGCGAGCATGTCCACGTCGGGGTGGGAGATCAGCGCCTCGCCCGTCGGCTCGCCGGGCCCCGTGACCACGTTCAGCACCCCCTTCGGGAGGATGTCCGCCGTCAGCTCCGCGAGGCGCAGCGTCGTGATCGGCGTCGTCTCCGCGGGCTTCAGCACGACCGTGTTGCCCGCCGCGAGCGCCGGGGCGATTTTCCAGATCGCCATCATCAGCGGGTAGTTCCACGGCGTCACCTGGCCGATCACGCCAACCGGCTCGCGACGCGTGAAGGAGGTGTAGCCCTCCATGTACTCGCCCGCCGCGCGGCCCTCGAGCACGCGCGCCGCGCCCGCGAAGAAGCGCAGGTTGTCCGCCATCACCGGGACCTCGTCGCTCTTGACGGCCTCGATCGGCTTGCCGGCGTTCAGCGCCTCCAGCCGCGCGATCTCATCGCCATGCTCCTCCAGCACCGCGGCGATCGCCAGCAGCGCTTCGGAGCGCCGCTGGGGCGTCGTCTGCGACCAGCCCTCGAACGCGCGCCGCGCCGCCTCGACCGCGCGGCCCACCTCCTCGGCTGAGGAGCGCGGGGCCCGGGCGAGCTCCTCCCCGGTCGCTGGGTTCAGCACGGGTTCCGTCTCGCCCTCGGCGCCGACGAGCTCGCCGTCTATGAAGTTCCGCAGGGTGTCTGTCGTGCTGGCCATCTCGCTCCTTTGCTCCTATGCAGCCTGTGGTGTGCCGAGCGCCTCCGCCACGGCCGGATGGGTGATCTCGCCCGCGCGCACGTTCAGCCCTCCGCGCAGCGCGGGGTTCGCCTCGAGCGCCCCGTCGACGCCTCGCTCCGCCAGTTCGATCGCGTAGGGCAGCGTCGCGTTCGTCAGCGCGTAGGTCGAGGTGATCGGCACGGCGCCGGGCATGTTCGTCACGCAGTAGTGGGTGATGCCGTCGACCTCGTAGGTCGGCTGCGAGTGCGTCGTGGGACGCGAGGTCTCGAAGCACCCGCCCTGGTCGATCGAGACGTCGACCAGCACCGCGTGGCGCTTCATCAGCTTCAGCTGCTCGCGCGTGATCACGTGCGGCGCGCGGCCTCCGTGAACCAGCACCGCTCCGATCACGAGATCGGCGAGCGGCAGCATCTGCTCGATCGCGAGCGTGGAGGAGAAGACCGTGGAAGCGCGGCCGCCGAAGGCCACTTCCAGCTCGCGCAGGCGGTCGATCGAGCGGTCGAACACGAACACGTCCGCCTCCATCCCGATCGCGATGAAGGCCGCGTTCATGCCGACGACCCCGCCGCCGATCACGAGCACCGTCGCCGCCGCGACGCCGGGGACGCCGCCCAGCAGGATCCCGCGCCCGCCCAGCGGCTTCTCCAGCATGAAGGCCCCCGCCTGCGTGGCGATCTTGCCGGCGACCTCGCTCATCGGGGCCAGCAGCGGCAGTTTGCCGGCGGCGTCTTCGACCGTCTCGTAAGCGATGCAGGTCGCGCCGGAGTCCTGCAGGCCGCGGGCCAGCTCGGGCTCCGCGGCGAGGTGCAGATACGTGAACAGCGTCTGCTCGCGGCGCAGCATCTCCACCTCGGAGGGCTGGGGCTCCTTCACCTTCAGCACCATCTCCGCCTCGCCGAAGACCGCCGCCGCGTCGGGCACGATCCGCGCGCCCTGCTCCTCGAACTGCGCGTCCTCGAACGCGCTGCCCTCGCCGGCGCCCGCCTGGATCAGCACGTCGTGCCCGCGCGCGGTCAGCTCGCGCACGCCCGCGGGCGTGATCGCGACGCGGTACTCGTCCGGCTTGATCTCCGTAGGAACCCCGACCTTCATCGACGGCCCGCGTCTCTCGCCGCCAGGCGACCCCGAGCGGACTCCCGGAGGGAGTCATCAATTTCACGCTCGGGTCTCCATCCGGTCGACCCCTTGACACGGACGAGCGCCCTCCTGGCGCTCGAAGCTGGCCCTTCGGGCCTCCTCATCGCGCAAGCTCCCTTCCCCGCAGCGCCAGCCAGAACTCGATCCGGTCCCGCGCGCTGGAGAAGTCGCGGCCGGTCAGCTGCTCGACGCGGCGCACCCGGTAGCGCAGCGTGTGGCGGTGGCAGTACAGCGCGCTCGCCGCCCGCTCCCAGTGCCCGTTGTGTTCGATGAACACGTCGAGCGAGCGCAGCAGCTCCTCGCCGTAGTCGCCCTCGTCCTGCTCGATCGGGCCGAGCACGCCGCGGCAGTAGGACATCAGCGCGTCGTCGTCCTGCAGCGAGAGCAGCAGCTGAAAGGCACCCAGGTCGCGGTAGGAGGCGACTTCCGGGGCGCTGCCGTTCTGTAGCCGCACCGCCTCCAGCGCACAGCGCGCCTCGTGGAAGCTCAGCCGCAGCGAGTGCGCCGCTCCGACGCGGCTCGCGGCGGCCCGCACCTCGCCGAAGCGCGCCGACAGCTCGCCGCGCAGCTTGCGGGCCAGCTCGACGGGCTCGACCCCGGTGCCGTCGATCACCGCGCACAGCAGGCCCGCCCGCAACGCGACGAGGCTGTGCGTGCGCTCGCGCTCCAGGGCACGTTCCAGCGGCGCCGCCGCGGCGCTGGGGTCGTCCAGCGCGAAGGCGAGCACCGCGATCTGCTCGCCGATCCCGAACGGGCGCAGCCGCGCCTGCACCTCGTCGGGGTAGAGGTGCCCCGTCAGCGCCTCGGCCAGCACGTCGCCGGCCATGTTTCGCTGGAGCATCTCGTAGCGCTCGTTCACCAGCTGCGCGAAAGCCCGCTCGGTGATCGCGATGAACGGCAGCTCATAGGGCACCTCGAACAGCGGGAAGCTGCACTTGCGCGCCGCGGTCACGAGCGCCGCGGGCAGCCGCTTGTGCTTGAAGCCCGTGCCGAAGCCAAGGCCCGCGATGCGGTGGTCGGCGAGGCGCTCGATCAGCTCGCGCTGGCTTTTCGGCCCGTTCAGCTGGATGCCCGTCGTGAGCAGCAGCTCGCCGCCGCGCAGCCACGGCGTCGGGTCCTCCAGCTCGGTGCTGTGGACCCAGCGCACGTGCGCCTTCGCGGCGTCGTGACCGCTCGCCAGCTCCAGGCCCAGCTCGGCGATCAGGCTCTCGACAGTGAGCTCCACCGCGCCACCCGCTCCGCTGCCTCGGTCAGGACCGCCCGCAGGACAGCCTCGATCTCCTCGAACTGCTCCTTGCCGGCGATCAGCGGCGGCGACAGCTGCACGATCGGGTCGCCACGGTCGTCGGTGCGGCAGATCAGCCCGTGCCGGTACAGCTCGCCGGAGAGGAAGCCCCGCAGCAGCTCCTCGGACTCCTCGCCGTCGAACGTCGTCTTGGAGTCCTGGTCCTTGACCAGCTCGATCGCCTGGAAGTAGCCGGCGCCGCGCACGTCCCCGACGATCGGGATGTCGCGCAGGCTCTCCAGCGCCGCGCGCAGCTCGCCTTCGTGCTCGCGCACGTGCTCGCACAGCCGCTCGCGCTCGATCACGTCGATGTTCGCCATCGCCACGGCGCAGGACATCGGATGACCGCCGAAGGTGAAGCCGTGGTTGAAGATCTGCTTGCCCTGCAGGAACGGCTCGACGATGTGGTCGCCCGCGATCACCGCGCCGAGCGGCGCGTACGCCGATGTGATCCCCTTCGCGGTCGTGATCATGTCGGGCTGGTAGCCGTAGCGTTCGCAGCCGAACATGTGACCGATCCGCCCCCAGGAGCAGATCACCTCGTCGGAGATCAGCAGCACTCCGTGGCGGTCGCAGATCTCGCGCACGCGCTGGAAGTAGCCGTCCTGCGGCACGAAGCAGCCGCCGCCGTTCTGCACCGGCTCGAGGATCACCGCCGCGACCGTGTCCGGCCCGGCGAACTGGATCGCCTCCTCGATCGCGTCTGCGGCCCACAGCTCGTCGCGGTCTTCGGCCCAGCGGTAGGAGTTCGTGTTCGGCACGTGCGTGCCGCCCGGGGTCAGCGGTTCGAAGGGCGTGCGCAGCGGCGTCAGGCCCGTCGCGGTCAGCGCCCCCATCGAGGTGCCGTGGTAGGCCAGCTTGCGCGAGATCAGCTTGTGGCGCGTCGCTTCGCCGTGCGCGTGGTGGTAGGCCTTCGCGAGCTTCCAGGCCGACTCGACCGACTCCGAGCCGCCTGAGGTGAAGAACACGCGGTTGAGGTTCCCCGGCGTCAGCGCCGCGATCCGGGCGGCCAGCTCGATCGAGCGCGGGTGCGCGTAGCTCCAGTTCGTGTAGAAGCCCAGCTCCTCGGCCTGGCGCGCCGCGGCCCGGCCCAGCTCGGCGCGGCCGTGGCCGACGTTGACGCAGTACAGCGCCGAGAGGCCGTCGAGGTAGCGCTTGCCGTGTTCGTCGTAGACGTAGCAGCCCTCGCCGCGGACGATCACCGGGACCTCCGCGTGCGCGTAGGAGCCCAGGCGCGTGAAGTGCATCCACAGATGGCGCTTGGCCAGCCGCTGCCAGTCGCCCGCGCTCGCGGGCTCGCCGCTCGCGCCCGCGGCCTGATGCTCGCTCGAAGCGCTTTCGCTTGCTTTAGTCGGGATAGCCATTGCATCCCCTCCCAGGACGTTGCCGGAGCCTTCGTGTCACATAGACACTCAGGACAACCGTACTGCGCCGTGCAAGCGGCCTCAAGTATGTCCTAAGGTCAAGAAGCCGGAGGAGGCTTGTACGAGTCGTACAAGCCTTGCCTCACAGTTTGGGACAGATGCCACTTGTCCGCGCGGGATTCGCGACGTAGGTTTCGGGGCATCCCGCACTGCGCGGGTCAGAGCGAGCGGAACGGGAGGAAGACGATGGCCACTGAGAGCGGCGCGGTACCGGGAGGGTCCGTCGGGCAGGCTCCGAGCGGCCATCAAGGGGTGATGGACAAGGGCCTGAAGAAAGGCGCGATCTCCTACGCCTCGAACATCGTGATCGGCGTCGCCTCGACGGCGCCGGCGTACTCGCTGGCGGCGACGCTGGGGTTCATCGCGGCGCTGTCCGGGATCGGCACGCACGCGCCGGCGGTGCTGCTCGTCTCCTTCGTCCCGATCCTGCTGGTCTCGGTCGCCTACAAATACCTCAACCGCGCCGATCCCGACGCGGGCACGACGTTCGCCTGGACGACGCGCGCGTTCGGCCCCGGGTGGGGCTGGCTGAACGGCTGGGCGATCTTCCTGGCGGACATCCTCGTGATGGCGTCGCTGTCGGACATCGCCGCGATCTACAGCCTGCAGCTTTTCGGGATCGAAGAAACGAAAGCGCTCGTGATGATCATCGCGGTGCTGTGGATCGCGCTGATGACCTGGATCTGCTGGCGGGGGATCGAGCTGTCGGCGGCGATCCAGCGCGCGCTCCTGACCGCGGAGGTGATCATCCTCTCGATCTTCGCGATCACCGCGCTGGTCAAGGTCTACGGCGGCAGCGCCGGGCACGGCGCGATCGAACCCACGGCCGACTGGTTCAACCCGTTCGCGATGAACTTCGGCGACCTGCTGCCCGCGGTGCTGCTGGGGGTGTTCATCTACTGGGGCTGGGACTCCGGCGTGGCGGTGAACGAGGAGTCGGAGGACCCGGCAAACGGCCCGGGCAAGGCGGCGGTGATCTCGACGCTGCTGCTGCTCGTGATCTACCTGCTGGTCGCGACCGGGGCGCAGGCGTTCCACGGCGTCGGCTTCCTCGCGAACGAAGAAAACGCCGAAGACGTGCTGAACGCGCTCGGCAAACCCGTGTTCGGCGGCGGCGGAGTCGGCTGGATCCTCACGCACCTGCTGATCCTCTGCGTGCTCACCTCTGCCTCGGCCTCGACGCAGACGACGATCCTGCCGACGGCGCGCACGACGCTGTCGATGGCGCACTGGAAAGCCGTGCACAAGGTGCTCGGCAAAGTCCACAAAACGTATTTGACCCCCGACGTCTCGACGATCGCGATGGGCGCGCTCTCGATCGTCGTCACGGTGCCGCTGCTGCTGGTTTCCGAAAGCGTGCTGGCGGACTCGATCACGGCGCTCGGCTTCCCGGTCTGCTTCTACTACGGCTTCACGGCGTTCGCGTGCGTCTGGTACTTCCGCAGGGAACTGTTCACGAGCGCCCGCAAGTTCTTCCTCGTCGGCCTGGTGCCGTTCGTCGGCGGCGTGATGCTGTTCGGCGTGTTCGTCAAGGCGCTGATCTACTACGGCGAAACGAAGAACGTCGAATCGGCGCCGCTGGCGGGGATCACGCTGCCGCTGTGGTTCGGGATCGGCGGCATGATCCTCGGCGCGATCCTGATGTTCGCCTCGCGGCCCTACTTCAAAGAGTTCTTCGCGAGGAAGACCGAAACGGCGCGACCGGGCATTCTGGACGAGCCGCCGATGCAGACGCTGCCGGCGCAGGTCGACTTCTAGAACCGGCTCCGCACCCGGGCCGGCTGGATCCCCACGGCCGGCCCGGCCGGAGCCACCGGCGAGCCGCAACGCGGAAGGCCGAGCCCTCTCCCTGACAGGGAAAATCTAGACTGTGCGAATGCGACGAGCTCGTCGGTCGAGGCTGATCCGGTTCGCGCTTGAGGATTTCGAGACGGTCGCGTCCCTGACGCTCGGGCTCGTCGTGCTGGCGCTGGTGATCTTCGATCAGCTGGACAGCACGCGGACCCTCGTCGGCGTGTTCAGCGGCCTGCTGATCGCCGTTTCGTTCGGGCTGCTTCGCGACCAGTGGCGTCGCGAGAAGCTTCTCAGCCGGATCGAGGGCTTGGTGGCCGGATTCGAAAGCGAGAAGGCCTGGGAGGCGCTCGACGTCGACTGCGCCTGGAGCATCGAATCCGCGGACGGGTCGCGCGCCTCCGCCTGCACGAAACGGACGCTTCGCTTCGTCAGGGACGAGGTGCTCACGATCTACGAGTTCTCGCAATCGGCGGGCAAGACGACTTCGCCGATAACGAAGGGGGCGTTCGGCGACGAGGCCGAGCGAGCCCTGCCGGTGCTGTGTGAGGACTTCCCGGGCCCGCTCGGGCGTATGTACCGGATCATCTCGCTGGAGGGCGTGAGACGCCGGGGCGACCAGCTGAAAATTCAGTCTGATCGAGTCCTGGAGAACTCCTTCCTGGAGGATCGTGAGAGCGTGTCCTTCACGCCCGAGGTGCCGACCGATCGGCTGGCGCTGTCGGTGACATGGCCGAAGGACCGCAACCCGACAGGGGTATGGATCGAACGGGAGGGCGAGCGGCAGCACGTCATCAGAGACGTCAAGGAGAACTCCGAAGGCCGGGTCACCTACCGATGCGAGTTCAGCAGCCCGAGCCTTGGCGAGCCGATAGCGATCGCCTGGGACTGGACGTCGCTGACGAACGAGGGCGCGGGCGCGGGTTCGGGTGCGCAGGGTGGCAACCGGTCCCGTCGTGGCAAGGTAAAGCCCTGACGCGACCCGGCCGATCCAGTAAATGCACCAAGGTGCGTACGCTATCCTTCGTGGGGAGCAGCAATGAATGGCGATAACACAGGTCCATAGCGCTTAGCCGGCGGGTACCGCCGAGCCGCAAGCATCCTCAGCCGGTACAGAGAGGCCCCGATCGGGCCGTTCTCGTGGATCAGGCTTCATACCCTTGCATCGGCCGGCCCTTGGGGCCGTGAAGGCTGCAAGCAGCGCTCCAAGCGCTTTCGGAAGTCCGGGTCGGCCGGAAGTCCGGGTCGCGCCGGGCGTCCGGTCCGCTTCTCCTAAGCCTGCAGCTCCTTGACCCCGTGCGGCGAGCCGAGCTCGGCAAGCCGCTCGAGGAAGGGCTTTGGCGGGAAGGCCTCCGGCCCCAGCACGCCCTTGCCCTGCCAGGCCCCCTCGTCGAGCAGCTCCAGCGCCACGACGGGGTTGACGGCGGTTTGCCAGACGACGGCCTGGCTGCCGTATTCGCGCATCGTGTGCTCGTTGTCGACGACGTGGTAGAGGTAGGTGGAGCGAGGCTCGCCGTCGGTCCCGGTGCCGCGCACCCAGGTCCCGGCGCAGGTGCGCCCGGTCATGCGCTCGCCGAGCGTGGCGGGGTCGGGCAGCGCGGCGGCGACGACGTCGCGGGGGGCGACCTTCGTGCCGCGCACGTCGACGGGCCGGGTGGAGTCGAGCCCGAGCTTGTGCAGCGTGCGCAGCACGTCGATGAACTCGGCGCCGAGCCCGTACTTGAACGTGACGCGCTCGCACTGCACCCAGCGCGGGATCAGCACGACCTCCTCGTGCTCGACGTTGACGCACTCGACCTCGCCGATGCCCTCGGGGAACTCGAACACCTCCGGCTCGGAAAACGGCGGCGTCGTGTAGAAGCCGCGCTCGCGCTCCCAGATCAACGGCGGGTTCAGGCACTCCTCGATCGTGGTCCAGATCGAGAAGGTGGGCGCGAAGTCATAGCCCTCGACGACGAGGTCGGCGCCGTCGCGCACGCCGACTTCCTCGATCGCCGAGAACAGCTCCTGCTCGGCGTAGGCGGCGAACACGTCGGAGAGACCGGGCTCGACGCCGATCCCGACGAGCGCGAGCTGGCCCTTCTGCTCCCAGGCCTCATGCGCGGAGAGCTGGTCCTCGCCGAGCATCTTCCCCGGCTGCGAATAGGGCTTCTGCGGGTGCGGGCGCGAGAGCGTCATCGCCATGTCGAGATAGGTGACGCCGGCTTCGAAGGCGGCGCCGAAGATCGGCTCGTTGAAGCGCGGGTCGCAGGCGTTCAGCACGGCGTCGGGCTGTACGCGGCGAATCAGCGCCAGCAGGCCCTGCTGGTCGGAGGCGTCGACGCGCTCGGCGGAGAAGCGGCCGGGCTCGCCGAGCCCGGCGACGACGGACTTCACCCGCTCGGGCGAGACGTCGGCGAGCACGACGCGCTCGAACTTCGGGCGGCGCTGCGCGATCGCCGCAAACGCCGCCCCCACGCCCCCGGCGCCGACCACGAGAATCTTCATCGAGCGCAGTGTGACGCAAATTCACCCGGCCCATCGGCAAACCCGACGGCGGGGGATGCGCCGTTGTGGCGCAGGCGGCTCCCGTATGCTGCGCCGATCGATGGCGAGCGCGCTTTTGGACCGACCCTCGACCACCGCCCCCCCAGCAACCGAGAAGCCGAGATGGAGACCTTCGCCGCAGCTGGGGCTGCGCGAGATCCTCGGCGCGATCCTCGCGGGCGTGCTGCTGGCGGTGCTGGTGACATGGCCGCTGGTGCTGCACATGGGCAGCCGCATCTCGCCGGATCTCGGCGACCCGGTGCGCACGGCCTGGCAGGTGGCGTGGGTGGGCCACGCGATGCTGCACGACCCGCTGCACCTGTTCAACTCGAACGCCTTCTACCCGCACCCGCTTAGCCTCGCGTTCTCGGATTCGCTGCTGGGATATGGCCCGGCGGCGTTCTTCGGCTCGGGCACGGTGGCGGCGCTGGTCCGCTACAACCTGCTGTTCCTGCTGGCGTGGTCGCTGGCGTTCGTGGGGGCCTACCTGCTGGCGCGCGAGCTGGGGCTGCGCAAGCTGGGCGCGGCGGCGGCCGCGGCGGCTTTCGCCTACGCCCCCTACCGCGTGACGGAGGCGGGCCACCTGCACGTGATCTCCTCGGGCGGGATCGCGCTGGCGCTGTTCCTGCTGCTGCGCGGCTACCGGCGCTCCTCGCGCGGCCTGGTGATCGCGGGCTGGCTGGTATCGGCCTGGCAGATCAGCCTCGGCTTCACGCTGGGGCTGCAATTTGCCTATCTGATGGCGGTGCTGGCAGCGCTGGCGGCGATCTACTGGCTGCGCGCCGGGCGCCCGTCACTGCCGCGGGGCCTGGTGGCGATCACGTGCATCGGCGTCCTCGTGGTGGGCGCGGTGACGGTCTACGAGGCGCGCCCCTACCTGAAGATCGCCCACGACTACCCGACGGCGAAGCGCACGATCAGGGAAGTGGAGAACTACTCGGCGGGGCCGGCGGCGTGGCTGTCGGCGTCCTCGGAGAACCGCGTCTGGGGCGATCTGACCTCGGGCGTCCGCGAACACGTCCACTCGAAGAACGAGCAGGTGCTGTTTCCGGGCGGCCTGATCCTGCTGCTGGCGCTGACCGGCCTGGCGGCGCCGGTCTTCACGCGCCGATTGCGCATCGGCCTGGCGGTGGGGGCGGTGGCCTGCGCGGTGCTGGCGGTGGGCCTTGGCCTGACGGGCGCGGGCTATCCGTATCGGCTGCTGTTCGACTACGCCCCCGGCTGGGACGGGGTGCGCGTGCCGGGGCGCGTGTTCACGACGGCGACGCTGTTCCTGGCGCTGCTGGCGGGCGCCGGGGCGGAGCTGCTGGCGGGCAAGCTGGGCGAGCTCACGCGGCGGCGCTCGGGCGGGCTCGGTGAGCGGCGCCCGCTGAGCGCGTTCGCCTCGGTGATCGGAGTGGTGTTCGTGATCGGGATCGTGGGCGAAGGCGCGGGCCACATGGCCCACCCGCTGGTGCCGCAACCGCAGGCGGCGGAAAAGGGCCTGCCGGGGCCGCGCCTGGACCTGCCGACGGACGGCCCGAATGACCGCATCTGGCAGTACTTCTCGACCGACGGCTTCTACAAGATCCCGATCGGCAACTCGACCTTCGACATCCCGGCGGTGGACGACGTGCGCGGCGGCGTGCACAAGTTCCCGGACAAGGCGAGCGTCGAGAAGCTCCGCTACTACGGGATCAAGACCGTCGTGCTGCACCTCGACCCGATCAAGGAACTGCCCCCGGTCCACGGCGACGCGCACGCCGAGCCGCCCGACCCGGTGGCGGCGGCGGCGAAACCGATCGCGGGCCTGGGGATCACGCGCAAACGGGTGGGCTCGCTGGTGATCTACGAGATCGGGGCGGGCCCCGCGGCGCTGCACGCGAGCGACTGATGCGCCGCCAGCGACCGATGCACGGCCAGCGACCGATGCGCGCCACCACCCGCTGATGCGCGCCCGATTCACGAGCAGGCGCCTGGCGCTGGCGGCGATCCTGCTGGTGGGGATCGCCTACGCGACGATGATCCAGAGCTTCTCCTGGAACCAGACCTCCCACTACGACCTGATCCGCTCGCTGAACGTCGAACGGACGTACATCGACCCCTACCAGTCGAACACAGGCGACAAGGTCTTCTACAAGGGCCACTGGTACTCGGCCCGCGCGCCGGGGCTGGCGCTGTTCGCGATGCCGTTCTACGACGTGCTGAAAGGGCTCGACGCCGAAAAGGTGGCGCGCAGCTCCGAAGCGCAGCGGGGCGAAGACGAGATGATCTGGATGGTCGGCCTGTGGGGCAACGTGTTGCCGGGCCTGTTGTTGCTGCTGCTGGTGTGGCGGGTGGCGGGCCGCTTCGAGCCTGGCTACGGCGCCGCGGCGGCGGTGACGCTGGGGCTGGGGACGCTGGTGCTGCCGCTCTCGACGCTGCTCTTCAGCCACGTGTTCACGGCGTTCCTGGGCTTCGCGGCGTTCGCGCTGATGCTGCGCGAGCGCGACGGGCCGGCGGCGCCGTCGCTGCTGGCGCTGGCGGGCCTGGCGATGGGCTATGCCGTGGGCTCGGAGTACCCGCTGTTCTTCGTGGCGGCGGTGCTGGGGCTGTACCTGCTGTCGCGCCGCGACGCGCTGAACGTGCGCGGCGTGCTGACGCGGGCGGGCGCCTACATCGGCGGCGGCATCGTGGGGATCGTCCCGCTGCTGCTCTACAACCACTACGCGTTTCACTCCTGGACGCACCTGGCCTACTCGGACGTGCCGCGCCAGCAGAAAGGCTTCTTCGGGATCGGCGCGCCGAGCCTGAAGGTGCTCTCGACGCTGCTGTTCGACTCGCGGGGGCTCTTGACGATCTCGCCGGTGCTGATCATGGGCGCGATCGGAGCGGTGATCCTCTACCGCCGCGGCAAGCGCGCCGAGGCGCTGACGATCGGCGGCGTCTGCCTCTGCTACGTGGGCTACAACTCGGGCTACTACCTGCCGTTCGGCGGCGGCTTCATGGGGCCGCGCTTTCTGACGACGATGCTGCCGTTCCTGGCGGCGCCACTGGGGATCGCGTTCAAGCGCTATCCCGGACCGACGATCGCGCTGGCGGCGGTCTCGGTGACGGCGACGGTGATCGCGACGATCACGCACCCCCTGATCGGCTACGAGAACGAGGCCGTGGTGTGGACGCGCTTCCTGAGCAGCCACTTCTTCCAGCCGACGATCGCGAGCGCGTTCGGGGCGGGGCGGGGCTGGGGCGGCATCTGGCCGTTCCTGCTGGCGGCCGGCCTCGGCGTGGCGCTGGCGGGGTTCGCCACGGCGCGCATGCGCCTGGGCGCGCGCTCGCTGCTCGCGGGCGGCCTGGCGCTCGCGGCGTGGGGCCTGTTCGCCTGGCTGGCGCCGACCGAACTGGGCATCGACCACCAGGGCCTGCTCAGCATCGTCGGCGCGGGCGACCGCACCGCCCTGAACCTGAAGCTGCACGACGGCGCGCTCTACCCGCTGGCGAGGCTCGCGATCTACGGGGTGATCGCCGGGCTGCTGGCGCTGCTGGCGGCGTGCCTTTTGCGCAACCGCTCGGACGCCGCGCCGGAACCGCGGGAAGGCGACGCGCAGCGCGGGGACCCGGCCGAGCGGGGCGCCCCGGTGGCGCCGCCCGGCCGGCCCGCGATCAGTGGTTACTGATGCGCTTGACGTTGCATTTCGCGCCGTGCAGCTTCTTGCAGACGACGACGTAGCCGGGTCGCGGCACGTGGTGGCTGTCGGTGAGCCCGGCGTCGAAGCGCGTGCCGGCGTTGCCGCCGGTCCAGTCGTAGATGTACAGGCGCTTGATTCGCGAGTTGGAGGCGGCGACGTTGAACATGTAGCTGAGCACCTTCGCGGCGCGGCGCAGGCCTGAGCCGTTCTTGTTCGGGAAGGCGCCGCCGAATTTGACGATCCCGCCGGTCTCGGTGAGCCACGTCTGCCCGCCGAGCGCCCGCACCAGCTCGCGCGTGCGCCAGCTTTCGAAGCGGTTGATGTCGGAGTAGTTGTGCAGGCCCCAGATCTTCGGCATCACCGTCCGCAGTTTTCCGATCTCGCGCTTGAATTCGGAGATGTAGCGCAGCGTCGGCGAGATGTTGTCGGCGTCGAGCACGTCGAGCCCGATGACCGTGCATCCCTTGCAGACGCGAAGCAGCGCTTGGTAGTACTTCGCGGTCGCGGAGGCCGAGGGGCTGGCGAGCACGCCGCGGATGTTGCCCCGGTTGGACTCGTCCCAGGCCTGGTACTGGTGCACGCGCGGGAACAGCTTCACGAATTTCTGCACGAGGTGCTGGTAGGAGGCGACGCTGGGCAGCCTCGTCGGCGTGTACTCGGAGTGGTAGAAGGCGATCAGGATCTGCTGGTGCTGTTCTTCGGCGCCTTTGATCCAGAGCTTGGCCTTGTCGAGCGAGTAGGAGTGCGCCACCGCGTCGTAGGGGACGATGTAGCGGGCGATTTTCGTCTTCAGCTGGGCCCAGTTGGGGTCGCCGAACATCTCGGGCTTCTCGTCGCCGATGCCGGTGAAGTAGGTCGAGGCCACATGCGCGGTCGGGCCGCGCTTGGCGGTCTTGGCGCTGGTGCCGGCGGAAGCGCCGCCAAGCAGCGCGAGCGTCGCGAGGATCGTGAGAATGGAGGCTCGCGAGCGGCGGCTCGCGAGCCTTGATACGAGACGGGGGCGAGGTGCGGGGAAATCGTTCATATGTGGGCGGGAACAGGGGTTGGGGATCAGGGTTGCGCTGTGGCGCGGGGTTGCAACGAGTCTTACCCGCCGTTTAGTCGGCGACCTGCAAGGACCGCTTCATCTTTAGCTTCGGTTTATTCGCCGGGCGCGGGCGGGTTCCCGGCGGCGCCCGTGGCGTCGCCTCCCCCACGCCGCAGCGTCGGGTCGGCGACGATCCGCACGTCGACCCCCGGCAGCTCGCGCAGCAGCCGCCCGAGCAGCGAGCCGTCGAGCCCGCCGCGGCCGAGCCGGCCGATGCCGCGCCGCGAGCCGGGGGTGCCGATCAGCACGTACGTGGCGCCGAGCACGCGCGCGAGCTCGATCGCGACGGCGGCGACGTCCTCCCCCTCCTGCACCCGCAGCCGCGCGCCGAGCATCGCGGTCAGCCGCCGCAGCGCCTCCAGGCGCTCGCGATCCTCGCGGCTCGGCGGCTGTCCGGGCGGGCGCACGAGGAGCACGTCGAGCTGGGCGTCGAGCCGCTGCGCGGAGCGCCACGCGCGGCGCACGACGCGCTCCGAGTCGGGGTCGAGCGTGACGAGCGCGAGCAGCCGCTCGTGGATCGCCTGCGGACGGGGTTCCCCGGCGACGGCCTCTCCCTCGGCGTCGCGCCGCGCGGCGGGCCTCTGCTCGCGCACGAGCCGCTTCTCCTCGACGTCCTCGGCGACCTGGCGCAGCGCGGTCTCGCGCAGGGCGGCGAGGTTCTCGATCTTGAAGAAGTTGTTCAGCGCCGCCTGGACGCGCTCGGGGCGATAGACCTTCCCGGCCCGCAGCCGCCCGATCAGCGCCTCGGGCGTGAGGTCGATCAGCACGACCTCGTCGGCGGCGGACAGCACCTCGTCGGGGATCGTCTCGCGCACGCGCGTGCCGGTGAGCTGGTTGACCTGGTCGTTGAGGCTCTCCAGGTGCTGGACGTTCACGGTGGAGAAGACGTCGATGCCGGCGTCGAGCACGTCGCGCACGTCCTCGTAGCGCTTCTCGTGCTCGGAGCCCGGCGCGTTGCTGTGGGCGAGCTCGTCGATCAGGCACAGCTCGGGGCCGCGCGCGAGCACGGCGGGCAGGTCCATCTCCTCCAGCGCCCTGCCGCGGTACTCGACGCTCCTGCGCGGGATCAGCTCCAGCCCCTCGGCCTGCGCGGTCGTCTCGGCGCGGCCGTGCGGCTCCAGGTAGCCGATCGCGACGTCGCGGCCGCTGTCGGCTTCGCCGCGGCCCTCCTGGAGCATCCGGTAGGTCTTGCCGACCCCGGGGGCCATCCCGATGAACACCTTCAGGTGTCCGCGCTCGTCACCCACCCAGGAGATTGTGGACGATCAGGTCGATCAGCTTGATCCCCACGAACGGCGCGACGATCCCGCCAAGGCCGTAGATCAGAAGGTTGCGCCGCAGCAGCGCGCTGGCGCCGATCGGCCGGTAGCGGACCCCGCGCAGCGCGAGCGGCACGAGCAACGGGATCACGATCGCGTTGAAGACGATCGCCGAGACGATCGCCGAGCGCGGGCTGCCGAGCCCCATCACGTTGAGCACGTGCAGCGGGCCCTTGCCGTCCCTGGCGGTGGCGTAGGTGCCGACGAAGATCGCGGGCAGGATCGCGAAGTACTTCGCGACGTCGTTGGCGATCGAGAAGGTGGTCAGCGCGCCGCGCGTGATCAACAGCTGCTTGCCGACCTCGACGATCTCGATCAGCTTCGTGGGGTTGGAGTCTAGGTCGACCATGTTGCCGGCCTCGCGCGCGGCCTGGGTGCCGGTGTTCATCGCGACGCCGACGTCGGCCTGCGCGAGCGCGGGGGCGTCGTTGGTGCCGTCGCCGGTCATCGCGACGAGCCGGCCGTCCTGCTGCTGCTCGCGGATCAGCGCGAGCTTGCGCTCGGGCGTGGCTTCGGAGAGGAAGTCGTCGACGCCAGACTCCTCGGCGATCTTCGCGGCGGTGAGGCGGTTGTCGCCGGTGACCATCACGGTCCTGATGCCCATCGCGCGCAGCTGCTCGAAGCGCGCCTTCATGCCCTCCTTGATCGTGTCCTTGAGGTGGATCACGCCGAGCACCTGGTTGTCGCGGGCGACCGCGAGCGGCGTGCCGCCTTCGCGGCCGATGCGGTCGAGCTGTTGCTGAAGCTCGGGCGGCGGCGTGCCGCCTTCGCGCTGCACGAGCGCGACGATCGCGTCGCCGGCGCCCTTGCGCAGCTGCTGGCCGTCGTAGTCGATGCCACTCATTCGCGTCTGCGCCGTGAAGGGGACGAACTCCGCCTCGATCGCGGCCATGTCGTGCTCCCGGATGCCGTACTGCTTCGCGAGCACGACAATCGAGCGGCCCTCGGGGGTCTCGTCGGCGAGCGAGGAGAGCTGCGCGGCTTCGGCGAGCTCGGCCTCGGGCACGCCGGGCATCGGGATGAACTCGGAGGCGAGGCGGTTGCCGATCGTGATCGTGCCGGTCTTGTCGAGCAGCAGCACGTCGATGTCGCCGGAGGCCTCGACGGCGCGCCCGGAGAGCGCGAGCACATTGCGTCGCACGAGGCGGTCCATGCCTGCGATCCCGATCGCGCTGAGCAGCGCGCCGATCGTGGTGGGGATCAGCGCGACGAGCAGCGCGATCAGCGTGGTCTCGGAGATCGAGGTCCCCGCGAACAGCCCGAACGGGCGCAGCGTGACGACGACGATCATGAAGATCAGCGTCAGCGCCGCGAGCAGGATGTTCAGGGCGATCTCGTTCGGCGTCTTGCGCCGCTCGGCGCCCTCGACCAGCGCGATCATCCGGTCCAGGAAGGACCGGCCGGGCTCCTGCGTGATCTCGACGACGATCCGGTCGGAGGTGACGCGGGTGCCGCCGGTGACGGCGCTGCGGTCGCCGCCGGACTCGCGGATCACGGGCGCGGACTCGCCGGTGATTGCGGACTCGTCGACGGTGGCGATGCCCTCGATCACGGTGCCGTCGCCGGGGATCAGCTCGCCGGCCGCGACGACGACGACGTCGCCTCGCACGAGCTCCGCGGCCGGCTTGCCGGTGCCGTCGGCGAGCGTCGCGACGGTCTCCTTGCGCATCGACCGCAGCGTGTCGGCCTGGGCGCGGCCGCGCCCCTCGGCGAAGGCCTCGGCCATGTTCGCGAAGACGACCGTCAGCCACAGCCACAACGCGATCAGGAAGGTGAACCAGGCGGGGTCGTCGCCACCCCCGAGCGGCTTGCCGCCGAACACCTGAATCAGCCAGGTGACGGTCGTGATCACCGAGCCGATCTCGACGACGAACATCACGGGGTTGCGGACCTGAACGCGGGGGTCGAGCTTCCTGAGGCTGTCGACCAGCGCGTGCAGGACGATGTCGCGCTGGAACAGCGAGATCGCCTGGCGTTCGTGGGTGCCTGCCTGCGCGGACATCAGCCCTGGCCCCCGTTCAGTCGATCCAGCGCGAGGTTCAGCTCGAGCACGTTCACGCCCGGTTCGCCCGAGAAGCCAAGCCCGCGGCCACTGGTGTTGTTCGCGATCAGGCCGTTGACCCTCGCGAGCGAGAGGTGGCGCAGCGTGGCGACCCGGTGCGCCTGGATGCGCGCGTTGGCTTCGGAGATTTCGGGGTCGAGATCCGAGCCGGAGGTGTTGACGGCGTCGACGGGAACGCCGGCCTTCATCAGCCCCGGGTCATACGGCCGGTTCAGCTCGAGGTAGGCCTTCAGGTTTTCGGCGTCGGCTTCCTCGGTCAGCCTGCTGTTCGGGCCGTGGTTGGAGAAGGCGCTGGCGCCCGCGTTGTATTCGCCGCCTTCGGTCGCGGAGGGGCGCGACTGGAAGTAGCGCGCGTGCCCCTTGAAGCTCTGC